>Ga0116143_10000290_pt1 | contig 70084 bp, 51 predicted proteins | sample AD_UKC034_MetaG_FD_89745 | JGI IMG/M metagenome (GOLD analysis project Ga0116143, IMG submission 89745) | Active sludge microbial communities of municipal wastewater-treating anaerobic digesters from USA - AD_UKC034_MetaG | ecosystem: Engineered > Bioreactor > Anaerobic > Digestate | place: USA... | reverse complement strand
GATTTTTGTTATTCTTCGTGCCCCGTAAACGAGGGTTTAGAAAAATCCTCGAAAAAATATAAAATTGCTGTGACGCAATTATATTTAACGAGGATTTAAAAAGAAAAAATTAGAATTTGCTTTCTTCGTTTAAGCAATTTCTGTTTTTTCGGGATGCCTAAAGTGTCTGAATTTAAGTATTAAGCTTAGGATAGTTGCTAATAATTAGTTTTATAATTACACTTGCAATAAAACATTTTATTTAATAATTGTATTTGGAATTTTGAATTCGAGTTTGTTTTAACTATTTTTGTAAAAAGAATTATTAGTAGATTTTAACTACAATGAAAAAGCTGAATAATAAGAAAATACCTAAATTTTCAGAGAATTTATTTTGGGATACGGATATTCAAAGTCTTGATTATAATGAGCATTTATCATTTATTATAGCCAGGGTTTTAGACTATGGAACATGGCATGACTGGAAAGAATTGTGTCGTTGTTATTCAAAAGAGCAAATTAGAGAAGCCTCTTTACAAATACGTTCATTGTTTCCAAAATCGTTAAATTTCATTGCATTTTATACAAATACTCCAATCAAAGAATATCGATGTTACAAACTCAGGCAGTCAGCCCCAACACTCTGGAACTCTTAAAAAAACTTCAAAGTTTAAATGAGTTAAAAAAGTTTCGTTTAGTTGGCGGAACTGCATTAGCATTACTCTTTGGGCATAGACTTTCGGTTGACCTAGATTTTTTTTCCTACGATACGCCTCTGCCTGAACAGTTTCAAGCTATTTTAAGAAAAGAAGGTATCCAAATAGAAAATGTTTCACTTTCTAACCGAATAAATATTTTTAACCTTAATGAAGTTAAGACAGATTTTGTAAATTATAGTTATAAATGGTTAAAAAATCCGATTTTAGAACAAGAATATACCTTGGCATCAATCGAAGATATAGCAGCAATGAAATTATCAGCAATTACGAATAGGGGTACTAAAAAAGATTTTGTTGATTTGTTCTTTCTTTTAGAAATATTTGAACTAAAACAGATGATAAACTTATATCATAAAAAATACCCCGAAGCAACCGACTTTTTACTCTTTAAAAGCTTGATTTATTTTGAAGATGCAGAGAAAGATCCTATGCCGAAAATGTTAAAACCTATTGAATGGCAACAGGTTAAAACACGATTAACAGAAATAGCAAGAATTGGATTTTAAAATGCTCCGATAAATCAAAAAAAATACTACTATAAAAACTCAATTAACAATTTTATTCTTTTCAGAGTTTCCTCTTTACCTATTATTTCAGCTATATCGAAAACATGAGGTCCTTTTCCTGCTCCAACCAAAGCTAAACGGAACGGAGACATTACCCTGCCAAAGCCAATCTCATCAGCTTCGAGCCATTTCTTAACAATAGCTTCTGAATTTTCAGAGCTAAAATCGTCTATCGTTTCCAGTATTGAAACAAGTTTCATCATTAATTGAGCAGTATCTTCCTTGCATGCTTTTTTTAGAAATTTTTCATCATACTCTGATGGAGAAACAAAGAAAAAGTATGCCTCATCCCACAATTCACTTACAAAATTTACTCTTTCTTTAAGCATCTCACAAATTCTTTCAACTGTTGTAATTTCCGGACTAATTCCTCTATTTTTAAGTTCAGCATTAAACAAAATTGCGAGTTCTTTTCCTGTTTTTTTAATTAAATACTGGTGGTTGAACCATTTGGTTTTATCGGGATCGAAACGGCTTCCACTTTTTCCTACTCGTTCAAGAGAAAAAGATGAAATCAACTCTTTCATAGTAAATATTTCCTGTTCAGTGCCGGGATTCCAGCCTAACAAAGCTAACATATTAATAAAAGCTTCGGGGAAATATCCGTCTTCGCGATAACCACGAAACACATCATCTCCATTATTCCATTCTATTGGAAATACAGGAAATCCCAACTGATCTCCGTCACGTTTACTAAGTTTTCCTTTTCCGCTTGGTTTTAGGATTAAGGGAAGATGTGCAAATTTTGGCGGCTGCCACGAAAAAGCTTCATACAATAGAGCATGAAGCGGAAGAGATGGCAACCACTCTTCTCCTCTAATAACATGGGTAATTTCCATTAAGTGATCGTCAACGATATTTGCCATGTGATATGTAGGCAAGCCGTCTGTTTTCATCAGTACTTTGTCGTCAAGTTCATTTGTGTTAAACTTAATTTCCCCGCGTATTTCGTCGAACAATTCAACAACCCGATTTTCAGGCATTTTGAACCGCAACACATAAGGCGTTCCTTCTTTTATCAAATCATCAACATCTGATTTGCTGAGGGCCAAACTATTTCTTAATCTTTTTCGCGTTTCGTGATTATATGTAAAAGTCTTTCCTTCGGCTTCCGCTTTAGCACGCAATAAATCGAGATCTTCGGCGGTATCAAAAGCCATATATACGCTGCCGCTTTCTACAAGTTGTTTTGCATATTTCTCATATATGTTTCGCCTGTCACTTTGACGATATGGACCATAATTACCACCTTCGCGAATACCCTCATCAAATTTAATCCCGCACCATTCCAAAGAATTAATGATATATTCTTCAGCTCCTTCCACAAATCTTGTCTGATCGGTATCTTCTATACGAAGTATCATTGTGCCATTATTATGCCGTGCAAATAAATAATTAAATAACGCTGTTCTAACTCCTCCAATATGTAAAGGGCCTGTTGGACTTGGTGCAAAACGTACTCTTACCATGATATTTTTTTTATTTGGCAAAAGTAAATAAAATCACAATTATAGCATTATCTTGAAATGAATTTTTGAAAACTTAAATATTAAATATTTAAGAGTATTGTCACAAGATATAATCTTGCAACAGCGAGATTGTCACAAGATACAATCTTGCGACAGCGAGAATTTGACAAAAGTAAATAAAATCACAACTAAAGCATTATCCTGAAATAAATATTTGATACCTCTAATATTTAAAAAACATTTGAACATTTCAATCTAAAAATTTGTTATTAAACTGTAATTTGATAAATTTGATAATTAATATTTATTAGAACATATGAAAATTAAAATATTTCTAATTATTGGTTTGTTATTCATAATAACGAAAGTTATTCATTCACAAACCCCTGGACTTATATTCGAACCAGCAGGCTCAGTTTCAGGACGAGAAGTCCTAGACCCTAATGGAGATGGATATGTTTCGTCAGACAATTCGGGGTTTACTTTTCATGATCGCACAGAAAGTGAAATACCTTTTATTCCTCTGATTTTTCCAGGAACAGAACCAAATTCAGATTTAGAAAGTGGTCCCTCATGCGGATTTACGGATTTTGTTGAATCACTAGAAAACGATCCTGCACAAAATTATTTAGACAATAATGGAAACTGGATATTCCGATTGCGAATGGCAAATGTTGCAACAAATGCAAAAAGTTATAGTATTTTAATTGACGCAAACGAATTATTTGGTCCCAACGATCCAAATTATACTGCAAATAATCCCGGATTTGAGCTGGAAATAGTTTTAGCAACAAAATTTGGTGTATTTGTTTACGACCACAGAGCAACTAATCCTAATCCATGCATTCCTGTAATTAGTTATCTTGGAACAAGTAATTATCAAAAAGCAATCGCATTTTCCACTATTTGTGGTTCTACAAATTACTTTCTAGACTTTTTCGTAAAAATGGAAGATATTACTTTGAAATTCAATTATGATGAAACCACAAATTTTCGTATTGCAATAAGTAGTAATGCTGCTGCTAATAAATCAAGTATTTGCAGTTTAACTTCAATATCAGACCTTGGTGGCGTTACTGATCAATGCGGCAGCTTAGAATCATGTTTTACAAATATAGTTGAGAATCAAGTTCCTTGTCCTCCAGAAGATGTCAATTCTGGAAATTGTCAAGCAATATCAGCTACACCTGTTATCACAAGCCCTATTGGCAATGAAAGTGTTTCAGTTTCAGGGACATCTTCAGATGCTGACAGTACAATAATAGAAATTTACATTGATGGAATCTTGGTAGGTTCTGCTTATGTAATAGATGGCTTTTGGGAAATTTTGGGGTTATCGCCACTTATTTCAGATCAAATTATTACAGCACGAGCAAAAGCTTCAACAAAGGCATATTCAGATTTTAGTGAACCGGTAATAGTTGGTTCTACATGTTCAGTCGAGGTTTCATCTGCCTCATATTGCGGGAAAGGAATACAGGGCACGAGTAATCTTATCGGAGCTATAATTAGGGTATATCAAGGAAATTCTACAACACCGATGGTTCCATCTGCCGGTACTCAGTGGAATACAGGCAGTTTTATTACTGTCAATTCAAGCGGAGCTTTTATTTGGAAGAAAAATTCAGAAACTGGAGAAAAAACTGTATGTAACTCCGGTGGTGGTAATCAAATAACAAACGGAGCATACAGAATTACACAACAAGAAAGTTCTAAATGTGAATCTGACGGGATATGGATTTGCGTTGGGACTCCTGGCACAACAGCAACACCTTCAATTACAACAAGTCCTATAACATCATCAACTGAGTCGATTTCCGGCACAATATCAAATCCTGATAATTTAAGCGGTGTTACTATTTTTGTTTATATAAATGGCTCTCAGGAATATACCACAACAACTACCTCCGGTGGAGCATGGACATTGCCAGACATAAGTTTATCGGAATGTGATGTAATTACAGTACGGGCACTAAATACTTCAAAATGTATATCTGACTTATCATCAGAATATTCGGTTCAAGGACCTCAAACAAGTCCTCCTGTAATTACCGGAGAGTATTGTACATCAACAAATATTACAACTGTAACCGGAACTTCGGCTGAAGCAGACGGAACTCTTATTCAGATATTACAACAATGAGTTAGCTGAAGGATTACCGGCAGTAGTAAATAAAGGCAGGTGGACAGCAGAATTGCTATCAATTGCAGCAGGAAATACAATAACTGCAATTGCTACAGCGCCTTGCAAAACGGCAAGTGAAGTATCCGATGGGGTAATTGTTTCATCACAAAACACTAATACTCCTGAAATAACAACAGTTGTTGTAACCGAAGGAGATACCGAAGTTAGCGGTAAAGGGGCAAACGGAAATATTATTAGTCTTTATATAGATGATTATCCGGTTTATTCCGATCTTGAAGAAACGACTCTAGCGACTGCAACTGTTAGTGGAGGTCTCTGGACAATTAACACAATACATCCACAAAGTTTATATGCAGGTGGTGAACTTACTGCAAAAGCTTCAAATATATCAGGTTGTCCCGGTAATGCATCAAATATTAAAATAGTACAATGCATAGCACCATCTAATAATAAAGCCATTGAAGCTATTGAAGCCGATTACTGTCAAACAATTGAAAACGGACATATTAAAATTACAAATTCCGAACCGTCTGTAATATATACACCTGTTCTCACTGACGCAGGAAATACAGTTTTTGGATACTCCGGTTTAGGTAATGGAGGAGATTTAATATTAAAAACTTACGGGATAGATGCCGTCCCCTTAGAAGTAACCGTTTCTGCAGAAAGAATAGGTGGTTTAGCCTGTAAAACTGTTAACTCCATCTCGGATTCATTTAATACAATTTATCTTTTACCTCAAGAAAAAAATAATTTTGCAAATAAAACAGCCATTTGTGACAGAGAATCTGTTGACATTACTATTGAAGCTACTGAGCCTTCTGTCATTTATAGCTTATACGAACACGGGACAAACAATGCTCTAGGAGGGCCAGTCATAGGCAATGGAAATAACATTGTAATAAATACAGGTGAATTGTCATACGAATTAATTATTGAAATTACCGCCGGAATATATTATGAAATCCCCGACAAAACCTGTGAAATTAAATTTTCAAATACAATACCTATCGTTTCTGACCCAGGCTGTGGAGCAATACTACCTGTTGAACTTCTTTATTTTGATGCCAGATGCGGGACAAGTGCTGAGGTAATAATTAATTGGGCTACTGCATCTGAAAAAAATAATGATTTTTTTAGCATTTATCGTTCTACAGATGCTATAAATTGGGAAAAAATAAAAGAAATACAAGGCGTTGGCAATTCAAACATTGTAAATGAATATGTTTTTAAGGATATTGAACCAGAAACTCATGATACATATTATAAATTATCTCAAACTGATTTTGATGGGACAACAAAAGAATATAGTATAGTTGTAGTATATTGTAAGTTTAATCACAAAAAAATAGAATTATTTCCGGTACCTACAAGCGAAGTTTTGAATCTCTCATTTTATAACGAGCACCACATAGTTGATCAATTGATAATTAACATTTTCGATTCAGCCGGTCGCTTTATTAAACAAGAGATATTTACAAGCAGTAGTGACCAAAACCAATATTCAATAAATGTTTCCGACCTAAAATCTGGAAATTATTTTATTCACGTTCTATTAGGAGAAAGTTACTTCTACACACATCCTTTTATAATTTCCAAATAGTAAAGCTCTTGGGGAATATCAAATAAATTAAAAATCAAATATGTAGTGTTTTACAAAATGATTAGGCTTTTGGCGTATATATTTGCTGTTTGAGGGCTATTTGGGAAGGATGCAAATATTATGACAAAAGCCATTATCAAGTTCTTTTTCAATTGCAAACTTTTAGATTGATTTATAAATAAATTTTTACTTTTGTGTGAAAATTATATTTTTATGTCTGATAACATTTCACCTGTAGAGTTAAATAAAACTCAAAGCACAAATTATCCTGCACTTACGATTTTAGTTACTGTTTTCTTTTTCTGGGGCTTTATTGCTGCTGGCAATTCGGTTTTTATACCCTTTTGCAGACATTTTTTCCATTTAGATCAGTTTCAATCTCAATTGATTGACTTTGCATTTTACTTGGCGTATTATCTGGGAGCTTTGGGTTTATTTGCTTTTGGAGCATTCCGTGGCAATGATCCGGTAGCAAAAATGGGATACAAAAAGTCTATTGTTTTTGGACTATTACTCTCCGCAATAGGTGCAGGAGCAATGATTACGGCAGTTAGTGTAAGTGCTTTTGCAGGAATGTTGCTAGGCTTGTTTATTGTAGGTTTAGGTTTTTCGTTACAACAAACTGCTGCCAATCCATTTGCGATTTCATTGGGAAACCCCGCCACAGGCGCCGGTCGTATAAATTTTTGCGGTGGAATTAATTCTTTTGGAACGGCAATAGGCCCTATTGTTGTAGCGATTGCCTTATTTGGTTCTACAGCAGCAATAACAGACGAAAAAATTGCAACGCTCGGACTAGACAAAGTCATGATTTTATATTCAGCAGTTGGATTACTTTTTTTGTCGGCTGCAGCATTGTTTTTCTTCTCGAAAAAGGTTCCTGCAGGAATTTCAACTGAAAATACTGAAAAATCTCAAAAAGCATTTTATGCATTATTAGTTCTTACAGTATTGTTGATAGTTATGTTCGGCCCTGTTTTTCAAAGTTATAATAAAGATGTTGCCAATTATACTAAAGAAGCAATAACTGCGCTCGAAACATACAGAATGGGCTGGCTTTTTGGAGCACTTGCTGTGGTTGTGGTTTCATTATTGGTTATTAAATCTGTTGCATCAAAAAATCCAAAGGGCTGGGGTGCAATGCAATATCCACAGTTGGTTTTGGGGATGCTCGCGATTTTTGTTTACGTCGGTGTTGAAGTAGCAATTGTAAGTAATTTTGGGGAACTACTTCACAAACCTGCATTTGGTGGTTACAAAGCCAGCGAAGTAGCCCCATTTATTTCGATGTATTGGGGCAGTTTGATGATTGGCCGCTGGACAGGCTCTTTAGCTGCATTTAATCTTAAACCTGGTATAAGGAAAGTTCTTATGTTAGTTGTTCCTTTGGTCGCTTTTGGAGTTGTACTTGGAGTAAATGCAGTTTCGCAATATGATATTAAACCTCTATTGTTTTATGTTTTACTGGTTTTTGTTCAGATTGCAGCATTCTTCTACACTAAAAACAAACCTGCCAAGAGTTTACTGGTTTTCGCAATTTTAGGTATGTTGATGATGCTTGTTGGTATTTTCACAACAGGGGATGTTGCTGTTTATGCATTTATGAGCGGAGGGCTATTCTGTTCTATCATGTGGCCGGCTATTTTCAATTTATCCCTTGCCGGACTTGGAAAATACACAACTCAAGGATCTGCATTTCTTGTTATGATGATACTTGGTGGTGCAGTTTTACCGCCAATTCAGGGAAAATTTGCCGATTTCCTTCAATCAGGTTCTGATGTAGTTGGATTTGGAATACATAATTCATACTGGATACCTGTTCTGGCTTTTGCTTATTTAGCTTTTTTTGCTTTTTACGTGAACAAACTTCTTAAGAAGCAAGGCATTGATTACGACGGTGCTATCTAACAAAAATAAAAAATCCTACAATTAATGCAGGATTTTTATTTTAAATGTAATTGTAGTTCCCTTAAAAAACAGCTTTAATTCCAGCTACAAAGTTTCTACCCGGAGCAACAATTCCACAACTATAAGGACGGTAACGAAGATCTGTAATATTTTCAATCCCTGCATTGATAGCAAAATTGTCGTTAAATTGATACTGAGCCCTAAAATTATATGTAAGCCAAGCCGGAGAATATGGGTTACCATCTTCATCAATAGCATACATATACGATTTCCCAATTTCCTCCTCGGGCATATTCTCAAAACTTACTTCTCCACTATAAACAGTATAAAAACTTAATTTCAGCTTTTGAGCAGAATAGTTTAAAGCAGTTTTTCCGAACCATGGTGCAGCATGACGTAGTGGGCTTGTTGTTCCATCATCAAGCTCTTCTTCTCCCTTTTGCCAGTTAAATCGTGATGATATTCCGAAGCCTGCCGGCAGTTTTATTTCCGCACCTGCCTGAACACCATAAACCTGAGCAAAAGCAGCATTTTGAACAGCCATTACCTTACTCATCTCACCATCGTACATAATACTGTCCAAACCATTAAGGGTAAAATCCCTTCTAATTAAAGCATTATTAAGATATATATAATATCCTACAACTTCCAATTTTAGAAAGTCTTCAAATATTTTAGCAAGACTTAGTTCTCCATTATATGCATATTCCGCCTCAAGGTCAGGATTTGGAACAATCACAGAGCCCGGTTCGGAATCAAAAACTTTTCCAAGATCATCTACATTAGGTGAACGGAAGCCGGTTGACACATTAAATCCCAAAGAAAACCTTTCGACAGGATTATATACAAAACCAATACTACCGGTCAAAGCACCATTATTCAATTTTGCAGTAGTAAACGGAAATGGATAGAATGTTGTATCAAAATCTGCATTTAAAATGTAATAGTTATAACGCAGTCCTGCGGAGGCATCAAACTTTTTACTGAATTTGTGATCATAAGTCAGATAAGCGGCATAAGATACCCAGTCGGACTGAGGATAACGAGATGGTCCTGCAACTTTTTCGCCGGTTATGACATTTTCATCTATACCTGTAGATTCAACTATATCATAAACTGCTTCGACACCATAATTTAACTTGTCAGTTGTGGTCAGAGATTTTGTAAAATCAAAATTTGTCGATATTGCATCAACATCCTCATACCGATTATATTTGGTTTTCTTATTAAAATCCCTGTCATGACGACTTTCTTCAAAATGCTGATGCGAAATTCGGATTACCATTTCGTCATACCAAGGAGTGTGTCCCGAATTTTCTATACTGAAATTATTCATCATCCATTCCTGCGGTCCGTAATACCATTCTGCACTGCGTGGCAATCCGTTTTTTGTTCTAATAAGTCTGTCGTATCTCGCATTATTCGAACTTGTTGAATACTGGAAATTATAGTTTAACAGCCATTTATCCGAAGGTTTGTATGAAAATTTTTGCAAAATATTAATTTGATTATATGACGTTGAATTTTGAACCTCAGGGTCAAAATTTACCATAGCAATATCGAGAGTATCAATTCTTTGAACATAGAAATTCTTGAGATATTCATCCGGACCATACGAGCCCATACGCAAATCACCAAAATTATTATATGAAATGCTTGTTAGCATTGCAAATTTCTCCCATCCAACATTAACATCAAAATGACCTGTCATTTCTTTGTTGGCAGAAGCAGTTCTAAATGATGTAGATCCACTGATATTCACACTGTCTTTGTCACCAAAATCAGGCTGAAGAGTTTTAAAACTCATTACTCCACCAATGGCATCACTACCATATATTACAGAACCCGGACCAAATAGAACTTCGGTTTGTTCTACAGAAAATGGATCAATCGAAATTACATTCTGGATGTTTCCACTCCTAAAAATTGCTGTATTCATACGAACTCCGTCAACGGAAATTACGAGACGATTAGTTGCAAACCCTCTTAGCATAGGAGAACCTCCACTTTGTTGACTTTTTTGAACAAAAACTTCTCCCGAACTTCCTAACAAATCTGCGGATGTCTGAGGACTGTAAAAACTAATATCTTTTGCAGATAGTGTAGCAATCTTTACAGGAATATCACGTTTCGGTTGTTTCCACTTAGTAGCAGAAATTACTACCTGATCAAGTGTAATACTGGATTGTTCCAAATAAACCCTGTTTCCCGTACTTACAATTTTTTCGTATGATAACACTTTAGGAACATATCCCAACATTCTAATTTCAATTTCATTACAATTATTAAATCTACTTATATCAACCCTACCTTTTTGATTCGTTACTGCATAACCATCTGTTCCCACACAATGGAGTGTAGCGTATTCTAATGCTTGCAATGTCTCTGTATCTTTAATGATAACTACCTGCGAAAATGAACAGAAACATACATTAAATAGAAATACTATTATTATTATTTTTCTCATAATTATTAAATTAAATTCATAAATTTTAATTAAAGCACTCTCATACTAACAATTTATGAATTTCGGAGGTGGATCGGCAATATCCTTATATCTTATTGGCAAATCGTATTTGTAAAAAAATGTTCCCTCAATAAAAATACCCTGAGGCAGACTGATAGTATTATTAAAGTTACTATCATAAATACTTTTCATGAAAGTTAATAAATCTTGTGCTGATTGTGTATCTGCACTATGTCCCATTACTGAATTAATAAGTTTATCAAGATTATTAAAAACCTTAGCCGCTTCTTGATTAATATGACAATAGTAAATGATTTTATCTCCCACATATTTAACTTCAACAACCTTATATACTATTCCCGTATACTTAAATTCTCTTTTCGACAACCAAGTTAAGTTTCTAATTGTCTGTTCGCGATTAAATTCAAACATTGTCAGGTTCTGCTCATATTTACTCGAATACAACCCCGATTCAATCTGTTCCAAAATCTGAACCTCTCTCAAATTATAAATAACATAATATCCGATAAAAGGTAAATTAAATATCAGGATTAAAATTAAAGAAGATAATATCTGAAATCGTTTATTCATAATTCCATTTCGAACGCAAATTTACAAGAAAAAAATAACATCAAAATATAAACATAATTTATTGCTGTAATTTTTCTTTTATTTCTATAAGTATTTCATCAAGTGCTTTTGTTATCAGAGAATCATATTTAACATGAAATTTATCGAAAGCATCTACAATAATTTTACCTTCTTTGGTCAAGACTGTTTTTCCACCCGAAGCTCCACCCCTTTGTTTTTCGACAATTTTAAATCCTAAGGTTTCTTCAATTTTTATCAGATTGTCCCAAGTTTTTCGATACGATAATCCGAGTTTTTTCATAGCACTATTGAGGCAGCCGGTTTCGTCTATTGCTTTTAACAGTCTCCATTTGCCATCGCCGAAAACACCTATTCTTTCTTCTGTTTCGAGCCAAATTTTATATTTTAGTTTTATTTCCATGGCGTTTAATATTTGTGGGTATAAAAATAATTAAAATGGAGATAGATTAAAAATAATTTCATAAAATGCTTAACACAATAAAAAGACACTAATTTTGTTTTCCTTTTTAAGGATTGAAAAAATGATAAAAATAATTACTTTTTATGTATAAAAAATTACTTTGGCTTATTCTTTTTTTTGGATTTCCCATTTATGCAACAGCACAGAAAGTAACTATCAGTGGCTATGTGGATGACAAAGAAACCGGAGAATTCCTAATTGGAGCTTCTGTTTATAATGCAAATAATCCCTCCCATGGAGTTTCTACAAATGTTTATGGGTTTTACAGTTTGACAATTCCCAAGGGTGAAATAAATCTTACCGGAAGTTTCGTTGGGTTTAATACTTTGACTAAAACTATAAAACTTACAAAAGATACAGTAATAAATATTAGTTTATCATCACAAATTATTCTTGATGAAGTCATTGTAAGCAGTAAAAGAAACGAAGTTGAGGATGTTCAGATTGGTAAAATAGACATCCCTATTCAATTGATAAAGAATATGCCTACTTTAATGGGTGAAACAGATGTAATGAAAGCAATACAGCTACTGCCGGGTGTAAAAACTGGAACTGAAGGTATGAGTGGAATTTATGTTAGAGGAGGTGGTCCCGATCAAAATTTGATTCTACTTGATGGTGTTCCTGTATATAACGCAAATCATCTATTTGGATTCTTCTCCGTTTTTAATGGAGATGCAATAAGTGATGTAAGTCTAGTCAAAGGAGGTTTTCCTGCAAGATATGGAGGAAGATTATCATCAGTAATCGACATTAGAATGAGGGAAGGAAATCTATACGAATATAAAGCAGATGCATCTGTTGGTTTAATTGCCGCAAGAGCGACAATTGAAGGTCCAATAGTAAAAGGAAAGTCATCTTTTATTTTTAGTGCCCGAAGAACCTACCTCGATTTACTTGCTGTTCCGATAGAATTGCTATATGCAAAAATTAGTCATAAAAATCCATTTATTGCTGGCTATTTCTTTCACGATTTTAATGCTAAATTAAATTACAAATTTTCAGGAAAAGACAGATTATATTTGAGTTTTTATGGCGGTAAAGACAAAGCTTATGGAAATAACAAATCCGGAAGTGACCTTCAATCATACCAAAGTGAAGATAAGTTTAATCTCAATTGGGGAAACTTTGTAACCGCACTAAGGTGGAATCATATTTTCACACCAAAATTATTCATGAACACAACTGCAACATTTACACAGTTTAACTACAACATAGGTCAAAACTCAATGTCTCATTTCAGCAGTTATGATGACAGTATTTATTATGAGCACACATCCTACTACAAATCAGAATATTTTACCGGAATTAGGGATTTGGCATTAAACTGCGATTTCGATTGGATAGTTTCGCCAACTTTAAAATTCAGGTTTGGTGCCAATGGCATAAGGCATTACTTTAATCCAGGAGTTTCATATACAGAACGAAAATACGGAGGTGGAAGCATTGACACAACAATAGGGTACACTAATATCAAAGGTAATGAGTATGCCGTATATTTAGAATCTGAGATGGATTTTGGTAAATTTATCTCAATTAATGCTGGTGGAAGGTTCGCAGCTTATCTAATACGTGATACCGTTTATTTTTCCCCTGAACCAAGAATTTCGGCAAGATTTTTAATTAGAGATGACTTATCACTAAAAATTGCATTCTCACAAATGCAGCAAAACATCCATCTATTAGCAAATAATACGGTAGGTCTACCTTCGGAAATTTGGATTCCGTCAACGGATATTGTTTTACCACAAAAATCTACACAATATGCAGCAGGTTTTGCTTTTAAACTTTTAGATAAGATCGATATTAGTTTGGAAGGATATTATAAAAGCATGAAAAATCTCGTGGAATATAAAGATGGTGAAAGTATCTTTTTTACTCTTGATGAGTATGTTGTAGAAGATACAGACAACTGGGAAAACAAAGTTGAGCAAGGAATAGGTTGGTCATATGGCGGTGAAATATTTATACAGAAAAACTACGGCAAATTTAACGCTTGGCTTGGCTACACTCTTTCGTGGACAAATAGGCAATTTACAACAATCTCGAATGGAGAAGTATTTCCTTTTAAATTCGACAGACGTCACGATATTTCTTTTACTGCAAGTTATAAACTAAACGAAAAAATTGATTTTGGACTCACATGGGTTTATTCAAGTGGAAATTATATTACAATTGCAGGCACAAGATATCTAACGATGAATGATATCGCTGATTATTTAAGTTATCTGAACACTCAATATCCTTCACAAATCAGACCGACAAACAGTTACGAGTTTCGTAATAACTATAAAATGCCGGCATACCACCGACTTGACGTTGGAATCAATTTTCACAAAGAGCTTAAACATGGAACAAGAACATGGAGTTTAAGCATTTATAATGCATATTGCAGATTAAATCCTTTTTACGTGGACGTATGGTATAATCCCGACACCGGAAAAACACAACTGGGTAGTGTTACCCTTTTTCCAATTATTCCATCACTAACTTACAGGTATAAATTTAAGTAAAAGAAAATGAAGAATAATATAACATATATTATGGCTAAAAATAATATTGGTTGGAGGTTGGCAATATTTTTATTAATTATTGCTGGATTTTTTACGGTATCATGCGAAAAAACTTTAGATATTAAGCCGGATGATTTCCCCGTTTGTCTAGTGATTAATGGAGTTGTTGAGCAGGATTCGTTAATTGTTTTGCATGTTTCAAGGTCTGCCACACTTAATGATATATACTTAATTGAAGATTTGATGGTAACTGATGCAGAATTAAAACTTTATGATGAAGAAAATTATATTGAAACTTTACAACATGATTCGCTCGGCTTTTATTCATCATCAATAAGAACAGTAAAAGGACACAAATATTATATTACTGCCGAAAAAGAAGGCTACCCTGTTGCAAAGGCAACTCTGGATTATACACAAGGAATTTTGTTTTCAGCCAACAATATATCTATTGAAAAAACCGATAATAATTGGCATTATGATAGTCCTGAGCCGGGAGGAGAAATAATTTTGTGGGACGTAACATTATCTTTGGATTTAACAATAACTGATAACTCTAGTATTAAAAATTTTTATGAGATAAGCATAATTGCAAAACAAAATGAGTTTTATTATAATCATTATGAAGACGATTCAGTTGTTGCAACTCTTGGCGAATTGATGTATTCAGGCACCTGGGTTTCGTTTGAAGGCAATTTAGTAAACTACAATGATTATCAAAAGCATTACGGGAATTATTCAAACGGAAATTTTGGTTACCATTTTAATGCAATAAATGATAGTTTCTTTGAAAATCAAAGTCATGTTTTTAATACACGTACATTTTTTAGGACATCTGAAATTGCAAATGTTACTCTTATAATTAAATCATATCCTTATGATCTTATAAAATATTTCGAGACACTGGAACTATATGGAAACTCATACGATAATCCATATAGCGAACCGGTAAACGTACATTCTAATGTTGAGAATGGCTTAGGTATTGTATGTGGTGTTTGCAAAAGTGAAGCAGTTATAGAAATTCAATAATAAAAGAGTAAAAAACTTAATAAATTTTTACCTTATTTCCATTTCCTCTATCAGATGACTTGCTCCTGCATATTTATCAATAATAAAAAGTGCATATCTGATATCAAGAGTAATATTTCTGCACATATCCGGATCGTACATAACATCGCTCATTGTTCCTTCCCAGTTGCGGTCAAAATTCAAACCTATAAGTTCTCCGTTTGCATTAATAACAGGAGAACCCGAATTACCACCGGTTGTGTGATTTGTCCCAATAAAGGCAACATGCATAGTACCATCTGAATCTGCATATTTCCCAAAATCTCCTGCATAGTACAATTCTTTAAGTTTATCCGGCACATCATAATCATAGATGTCAGGATTATCCTTTTCAATAATACCTTTAAGCGTTGTATAATATTCATATTCAACACCGTCCACAGGATCATAATCATCAACTTGTCCGTAAGTTATTCTTAAAGTAAAATTAGCATCAGGATAAAACCTTCTGTTTGGCTGATATTCCATTTGTGCTTTCATATAAACCCTGTCCAAACTATCAAGTGTCATAGTAAACTTATCGTATGGGCTCATAATTTTAGTTTGATACACTCCCAAAAAACCTTTCATCAGGACATAGAGAGGATCATTGACAACTTTCTTATACGATTTTGACGAAAATGTTTGCAAGAATGTATTGAACTTTTCCTGATTAGCGAAAATTGATTTACTATAACAATAATCGGTAATAGTAAGATATTTATCTGTGGATTTTTTCGAGATTTTATCTAACTCTTCAAAAAAAGCAGGATGAAATTCTTTAGGCACATTTTCATAATACAACCTAAGCATTTCGGCAAAAATTAATTTATCAGTTGCCTCATTATAATCTTTAAAATGAATATCAGCTTTTGTTTGAGCATCCTTTTTTATCCATTCAAGGCTTTCTTCCGAAGCGTCTTTTGACCCTTCCAAACCTCTCATTCTCAATGCCAGCAATACAGCGTCAGAGCCAAAAGCTGCCTCGTTTATATATATCATTGCCATATTATAAGAAGATAACTCTTTGTAAATCTTCTCATATTGAGATAAGATATCACCATACTTCTCATACATAGTTTTATCACTATTCAACCAAGCAGTAAAGCTATTTTCAAAATCTCGCTTCACATCAATTGCATTTAATCTTTTTAAACCACGAACTTCGCCAATCCATTTTTTCCATCCGTTAGCCACCGAAGCCGCTTTTGCTGAGTACTGAATCCGAATTAAAGGATCCGAATTCATGGCAGCATTTATTATATCTAATTTTTTACCCCTTATTAAAATTCTTGCAGGGTCAGACTCGTTTTGTATTTGTTCAACTGCATAGGACGGTAAATATTCTGTAGTTGTACCCGGATACCCGAACACCATGGTAAAATCTCCTTTTTTTACTCCGTTTATTGATACAGGGAAAAATCTTTTTGGTTTAAGTGGAACATTATCTTTCGAAAAGTCAGCAGGTTTGCCTTCTTTATCACAATAAACCCTAAATATTGAAAAATCTCCTGTATGCCTTGGCCACATCCAGTTATCGGTATCGCCACCAAATTTGCCAATTGATGAAGGAGGTGCACCAACCAAACGCACATCGGTAAAAACTTCGTTTATAAAAAGAAAATACTGATTACCGTTATAAAAGCTTTCTATTCGTGCTTCGTAATGTGTACCGTCAACTGCTTTGCTTTCAATTTCTTCAATATTTTTCTCAATTATAGAAGTTCTTTTATAAACTGTCATATTGTCATCAACACCTTTCAGTACCAAATCTGTGACATCTTTCATACTAATTAAGAAAGTTACTTTCAATCCCGGATTAGACAATTCTTCAGCTCTTGTCATAGCCCAAAAACCATTTGTAAGATAATCATGCTCAAGTGAACTATGTTTTTGAATGTTCCCGTAACCACAATGATGATTAGTAATCAACAAACCTTCGTCAGAAATAATAGCTCCTGTGCATCCTCCTCCGAAAATTACTACAGCATCTTTCATTGATGCATTATTAACACTGTAAATATCTTCAGCTGTTAGTTTAAATCCCTTTGCCTGCATATCTCCAAAATTATACTGCTGCATAAGAATCGGTATCCACATACCTTCATCAGCAAATAATGTTAAGATTAGTAATAGTTTAAAAACGAGTAAAACAAGTAATTTTTTCATCTTTATAAATTTAAATTTAATTTCTTAATTTTAATTATTAATAAGGAGGCTGAACTAAAACTCAATTACCCCCTTAAAACTTCATCAGCTCCCTATACAACTTTTGCACTGGTAAACCCACAACATTATAATAAGATCCTTCGATATATTCTATTCCCACTTTGCCAATCCATTCCTGAATGCCATAAGCCCCCGCCTTATCAAATGGTTTGTAGTTTTCGATATAAAACCTTATTTCCTCATCACTCAAATCAGCAAACTTCACCTTAGTTTCTGCAAAAAAAACTACTGTCTTCTCAATTGCTTTCAAACATACTCCGGTTATGACAAAGTGAATTTTGCCACTTAAAAGTTTCAACATTTGAAAAGCATCTGAATAATTTTCGGGTTTCCCAAGTACTTTACCATCAATCCAAACAATTGTGTCTGCTGTTATCAATATTTCTTTCTCTTGCAGGTTTTTATAGTTTTCTGCTTTCTTTTCAGCCAGATAAACAGCTATTTCTTCGCGATATAGATTTTTCGGAAAACTTTCTTCTTCGGAAGGCAATGTTACAATTTGCAAATCTAAACCCAACTGCGACAACAACTCTTGTCTGCGAGGGCTGGCAGATGCAAGTAAAATTTTATAATCAGATAATCCCTTCTTAATGACTACCATAAACAACAACGCTAAAAACCACACTGAAAAGCACTCCCATAACCATTATAAATTTTGACAATCTGCTTAAATTCACATATTTAACTTTTGAAGTCCCCCACAAAGAACTTATTGCTATTATCAATCCGGGAAAAACTATCATAGAATAAATATAGAATACGCTGAAAATATCATTTTTAAAAAACAAAAGTTTAGAAAAATATGCGTGCCAGATAAACATAATTAATGCAATACTCAAGAAAGATAATGCACTGATAAGATAATTAGCTTTTTTCTTACCGAAAACCACAGGAATTGACTTAACTCCAGTTGCAATGTCTCCGTCAAAATCTTCACAATCTTTAATTATCTCTCTAATTAGGTTAAATAAAAATGCAAAAACGGCAAAACCACAAATAGTTTGAAAACTTAATTTTACTGCATGAATACTATCCATTGTCCAGACAGGTATTGAACGTTCAAAAGCATAATATTCCGTAACTGCAACCAAAAAAGGGATAAACCCTGTTAATAATGCAACCACAAAATTGCCTATAAAAACTTTTCTCTTCAACTCTGCTGAGTACGTCCAAAGTAACAAACTCACAAAAATAAAAAAGAACCCAAGCCATGTTTTGCCTGTAATATATGCAACTACAAATCCGCATAAAACACCAATTATGTTCAATACAGTGTGGGTAAACAAAACCTGTCTTCGTTTGACGGAAAAACCGACCAAAACACTTTTTGGGCGATTTATCATGTCTGTTTTACGGTCAAAATAATCGTTTATTACATTTCCTCCTGCCATTAAAAACATTGCAGCAGCTACAAGAAACAAAAACCCCAAATTTGACAATCCAAATTCAACATCATATATTTTGTATATAGGTTCTATGACAGCGTATTTCATTGCAAACATTGTAAATGCAACAATTAAAATATTTTTCCACCTTATTAGCTTAAAAAATGCTATCATAAAATTTATTAATTAAAGTTCAAATGCATCATAGTCCATCCATACTCCTTTCGCTCTTAACACCTGTTCAGTTATATCCCTAACACAGCCCTCACCTCCTTTTTTTGAAGAAATGTATAATGAGATTTCCTTTATTTCGTCAGCCGCATCAATAGGACAACATGGAATTCCGACTTTTTTCATAACCTGATAGTCAGGAATATCATCTCCCATATACAATACATTTTTATAATTCAGATTGTACTTTCTTACTAATCTTTCGAACTCATCAAGCTTATTGTTACAACCAATTATTACATCTTTTATTCCAAGTGACTCAAATCTGATTTTAACTGACTCGTCTATGCCACCTGAAATAACACAAATAATTATTCCTTTTTTAAGAGCATATTTAAGGACATAACCATCTTTTACACTGGTTGTCCTTGTTAATACACCCCTTTCACTAATATTTACCTGAGATGACGACAATACTCCATCTATATCAAAAAAAAGTGCTCCTGCATTTTTTAATAACAGTTTAAAATTCAACCCTCTTAAATTATTGTCCATCAACATTATATGTTTTAGATATGCTCTCTGTAAATATTCTGTAAATATCATACAAATTTTTATCTTTCTTCAAAAAATCGAGATGTTTTTCGATGCTGATTTTATCATTCCTTCTTGCAGGTCCTGTTTGTGACTCATAAGCACCATTATTTATAATTTTCTCAAAACTTTGCTGCAACAAAGGCTTTAACATTTCCGATGACAATCCCTCATTTTCTAAAATCCTTTCACCGATAAAGACACAATGATTCATAAAATTACAAGCAAAAACTCCCGATAAATGGAGTATTTTTCTTTGTTCCTCATTTACCTGATATGACTTACATGACAAAGATTTACATAGTCCCTGCAACTCTTTATATGTTCCATCATTTGACGCCTCCAGACAAACAGGCACAGACTTAAAATCTATAATTGCATCTTTTGAAAAAGTCTGAAAAGGATAAAAAACACCATAATTGGATGTTTTAATTTTAAAAATATCCATACTTAAACTTCCGGCTGTATGCAGAAGTATTTTATCATTCTCTATTTTTAACTTTTCAGCAATCTCTTTGTCCGCCTCATCATTCATAGCAAAAATATAAGCATCTGCATCTGCAAACACTTTATCTATATCGTCAGTAAAACTACTATCGGTAATTAAAGCCAGTTCTTTGCCGCTTATAAGATTTCTGCTGAATATTTGCCTGATTGTTATCCCTGATTGACTAATGACCTTAGCTAAATGAAAAGCTAAATTCCCAGATCCGGCCATAATAACATTAGAAATCATATAATCAGAATTTAATATGACAAATTTACTTTTTTTAATTTATTTGCAAACCATCTATATAAATTTTAGTTATTCTTTAATAAATTTTTAATTTTAAATCAACCAATAATTCATTTCGTGCGTCTTTATCCTGACATTGTATAAAAACTGTCGAAATGATTAGGCTAGCATATTGCATTTAAAATTTTTTATTTAAATTTCGAGACTAAAAACAATTAAAAATAAGATGAAAAAAGTTCTTGTCACGTTGGTTTCTTTATCATTATTATTTCTGTTAGCTAAAGGTCAGAATTATAATGAAGAAACAGTATTTTCAATTCTCGAAAACAGAGGCGAAGTTTATTTCCAATTTAAAGCAAACAAATCTGAATTACCAGAATTTTCTAAAATACTCTCTATTGATAATTTTGATGGAAAAACAGTAAATGCCTACGCTAATCAAAAACAATTTGAGAAATTTCTGTTAACAGGTAAAGATTATTCTATAGTCGAAAGCTATTATTATCACACCAAGGCCTTAAATATGGCAACTACAATTGGCGAAATGGCAAGTTGGAACAGATATCCCACATACGAAGTATATTTAGAAATGATGCGAAAATTTGCAACTGATTATCCTGAAATTTGTGTTTTGGATACTATTGGATATTCTGTTCAGGGACGATTGTTGTTAGTGGTAAAAATTTCTGACAATGTTAATAATCAAGAAGCAGAACCTGAATTTTTTTATACAGGGATGATGCACGGTGATGAACTTGTTTGTGGAATGATGTTCTTAAGAATGATTGACTATCTGTTGACAAACTACGGGACTATTTCTCAAGTCACAGATTTGATTAATAATTTGCAAATCTATATTAATCCTTTTGCAAATCCGGATGGGACATATTACGGTGGTAATAACACTGTCGCAGATAGCCGCAGATATAATTATGATGATATAGATCTGAACAGAAATTATAGGGATTTCATTTCGGGAGATCATCCTGATGGAAATGAATATGGTGTAGAAACTGTTGCTTTTATGGAATATGCAGCAGAACGAAATTTTGTAATGTCTGCAAATACTCATAGTGGAGCGGAATTAATGAATTATCCTTACGACACAGACCCTACTTTACCTGCCGATAACGACTGGTGGTTTTTTGTTTCTACCGAGTATGCAGAACTTGCTCAGGCAAATTCGCCTGCCGGATATTTTGAAGATCTTAATAACGGCGTCACTAATGGATATGCTTGGTACACTGCCACCGGGACGAGACAAGATTATATGAATTATTATCATAACTGCAAAGAAGTTACAATTGAAATGAGTACAGAAAAGAAACTGGATTCCGATTTATTACCTGCTCACTGGAACTATAATAGACAAGCTTTGTTAGATTATATGCAACAAGCAACATACGGATTAAGAGGATTTGTGACCGATTCTATTACAGGTGAACCACTTGAAGCTATGGTTTTTATAAACAATCATGATTTCTTTAATTCCCATGTTTATTCTTTCCCATTGTATGGCGACTATTACAGATTATTGTATGAAGGAAACTATTCTGTAACATATTCTTGCCCGGGCTATAAATCAAAAACAATTGATATTACTGTTGGGAATTACGAACAAACCATTCAGGATGTACAACTTGCAAATATTGAGATTGTTGCTCCAACAGCAAATTTTGTTTCATCTGTTCAAAATGTTGATTGTAATCCTGAAATTCAATTTATAAATACTTCCGAAGCCTCTACATCCACACAATTTTTATGGGATTTTGGAGACGGCACCTCTTCTGACGAAGAAAATCCAACACATTTATACTGTTTAAATGGAAACTATACCGTTAAATTAACGGCAGAAAACGAGTTTGGCAGTGACTCAATCATAAAAGAAGAATATATAAACATTAATCTTACAGAACTTGAAAATGTGCCGGTATATGTAATTTGTGAATCATCAGGAAGTGTAAACGCAACAATAGAATCTGATTATGAAATCTTCTGGTTTGAATATCCCGAAGACGAAGTCCCTATTCAAACAGGAAATTCCTACTCGACACCTGAATTGTTCGAAACAACAAGCTATTACATTCAGGAACTCAGAACAGGCGAAATTTTTGAAGGTGGAGAACCCAATAACTCAGAAGGTGGCTCCTATATAACAAGTGCAGAAACCAGCTATCTGATTTTTGATTGCATGGCAGAATGTCAACTCCAATCAGTAAAGGTTTATGCACAAGGAGAAGGAATTCGAAATATTTACATAAAAAATGCTCAGGGAGATATTTTATTCGATGAAGAAATAAATATAGCTGATGGACTGCAAACAATTGAAATAAATACAAATATTCCGATTGGATCAAATTATAAAATGGGTTGTTCCGGAATACCTTACCTATACAGAGGTTTTATTGGAATTTTTGAACTATTCCCTTATCCCTACAATATTGGCAATGCTATTTCGATAAAAAGAAGCAGCGATGTTTGGTGGAATGACGGAAATAAATACTATGCATATTTTTACGATTGGCAAATTAAAATGCCCGATTGCTATTCAGAAAGAACGCCTCTGAATATTTATGTAAATCAAACACCTATTGCAGGCTTTGAAACAAATATTATAGGGACAACTGTAAATTTCATAAACACATCAACAGCTGCGGATTCTTATGAGTGGGATTTTGGAGATGAAACCACTTCCGTTGAAACAAACCCTATACATCAATACAGTCTTCCAGGCGATTATCAGGTTAAGCTTACTGCAAACAGTGCTTGCGGTTCTAATGAATATTCTACTGAAATTACTGTGACAACAGGTATTAATTCTAATGATTCGCAAAATATTAAAATCTTTCCAAATCCTGTTTCTGATAAATTCTTTATTCAGTCTGAAAAAGAATTAATTACTTCGATAAAGATTATTGATATTACGGGAAAAATATTTTACTATCAACAAGATTTCAATTCAAATTATTGTACTCTTAACACTTCTGAATTGAGCTCAGGAATTTATTTCATTGAAATAAAACTTTTAAACAAAACATATATTGAAAAATTAATAAAACATTAAAATAAAATCTTATGAAAAACTTTACTCTGTTTTTAATTTCTGTTTTTTTCTCAACGTTTATTTTCGCACAAACTATTAGTCCGGAATTAGAATTTGCTCAACAAAAGTTAGAAGAAAGGGGCGAATTTTATTTTACTTTTCCGGTTGCTGAAAACGAAATAATGTTAGCATTAAATAGGCAAATATCAATTGACGGCTTTAAAGACGGATTAGTATATGCTTATGCCAATCAAAACGAATTTGAAACATTTTTGGAGTATGGCATTGAATTTTCGCCTGTTTACGACTACTACAATCCGTCAAAAGCGTTAACAATGGCTACTACCGTGGCACAAATGGCTAACTGGGACAGATATCCTACACATGCAGTCTATTTACAAATGATGCAAAATTTTGCAACAGACTATCCTGATTTATGTCAATATGTTCAATACGGATATTCAGAAAATGGCGTTCCGATTGTTGGAGTTATTATTTCTGACAATATTGAAACAGATGAAGATGAACCAGAGTTTTGGTGGAGTGGAACAATGCACGGAGACGAACTGGTTTGCTATGCTTTAACTTTAAGATTGGCAGATTATTTACTCTCAAACTATGGGACAGACCCAATGGTAACATATTTAGTTGACAATATGGAGATTCATATCAACCCACTAGCAAATCCAGATGGTACGTTTTATAATTCTGCAAGTCTTACCAGTGTTTCTAGCGCAAGAAGATACAATATAAATAATATTGATTTAAATAGGAATTTCCCAACTTTGAATGGAGATTCATACACTATGCAGGATGAAATTCAGTTAATGATGGATTATGCCGCCAACAACGATTTTGTAATGTCTGTTAACACACACTCAGGTATAGAGTTAATAAATTTTCCTTGGGATACTTGGCAAAGTTGGGAAAGAACGAATGCTGACCATAATTGGTGGCAATATGTGTGTTTTGTTTATGCCAATGAAGTTGAAGTTGATGCTCCCTCAACCTACTTTGAAGGACCGGGATCCATGGATTATGGGGCGTATAACACAACTGGAGTAACACATGGAGCAGATTGGTATTACGCAATTGGTTCGAGACAAGATTATATGAACTATCATAGATATATACAAGAAGTAACCCTAGAATGGTCTGATACGAAATTATTAGATGTTTCATTACTCCCAACCTATTGGGGATATAATAAAGATGCAATGCTATTATACATGGAACAGAGCTTATTTGGATTAAGAGGAATAGTTACAGACGCTTGTACAGGAACGCCACTTGATAATGTAAAAGTTGAAATTATTGGTCACGATGTAGATAATTCATTCGTTTTTTCATCAGCACCTGTAGGTAACTATCACAGACCAATTTATGAAGGCACTTACGATTTTACGTTTTCGCTTACAGGATATCAAACACAAACACATACTGTTACAATTACTAATGATGTTTCAACAAGATTGGATATTGAGCTTATTCCCAATGGCGTTGCTAGTCCTGATTTTTCAGCTTCATCTATCAATGTTATTATAGGATCTGATGTTGATTTTACTGACTTAACTTCCGGCACTGTCACTTCGATAGAGTGGACTTTTGAAGGTGGTAATCCCGCCACTTCGGGAGATGCAAATCCAACTGTTAACTACGCTACTGAAGGTGTTTACGACGTAAGTCTCGAAATCGAAAGTGCCGGTTGTACTGTAACAGAACTTAAAGAAGATTATATAACTGTTTACATCCCGGGAGCTCCTGTTGCAGGATTTACTTCAGATGTAACTACTACTTGTACCGGTATTGTACAATTTACAAATACAACTGTTGACGCTGAAACATATGAATGGGATTTCGGCGATGGAAACACTTCTGAAGAAGAAAACCCTTTGCACACTTTTACTGAAAGCGGAACTTTTACAGTAAGCTTAATTGCATACAATCCTTATGGTGACGATATATATTCAATAACTGATATGATTACTGTTAATTTACCTGAAGCCCCAATTACTACCGGCGACGAATCCTGTGGTGCGGCTTCACTTACTTTGACAGCATCCGGTCCCGGAACACTTGCATGGTATGATTCCCCAACGGAGGGAACTGAAGTTACAACAGGAACTTCATATACACACACATTTAGCGAATCCACAACCTTATATGTACAGTCAGAAGTCGAAAATTTGATTAATGAAAATTTTGGCCCTCTTAATAATTCAATAGGAACTGGTGGCTATTTTGGAAATGTAAGTTATATACATGGATTGATATTTGACGCTTTAACTGATTTCACTTTAGTCAGTGTTTGGGTAGATGCAACCGGAACAAAAGACAGAGTAATAAACCTTTTTGATGAAAATGATGATCTTGTTGAAACTGTAACAGTTAATATTGCAAATGGACAAAGCAGAATTACACTTAATATGGATGTCCCAGCTGGCAATAATTATACTCTCGTTTGTGACGGAGATGCAGATTTGTACAGAAATCAAACCGGCGGTAGTTATCCTTATACTCTTGAAGGTGTTGCTAGTATCCATAGTAATACAGCAGATAATCTGGCTTATTATTATTACTTCTACGATTGGGAAGTAGAATATAATGTTCCCTGCGTTAGTGCCAGAGTCCCTGTAACAGCAACTATACATGATTTGTCGAACCTTGATTTGGGTACAGCGCAAACACAATGTGGAGGTACAGTAATTTTGGATGCTGGTGAAGGTTTTATTTCTTACGAATGGAATGGTGCACCCGGCTCACAAACTTTTGAAGTCAGCACAAGTGATAATTACGAAGTTGTCGTTGAGGATGCAAACGGTTGTACTGCATCAGATAATGTTGATGTAACCATAAATACAGTGCCGACTGCAGTAATAGTAAGCGGTGGTACAACTCAATGTGGTGGAATAGTTGATCTGTCTGCTACAGGAGGTACAGGAGGTACAATTTACTGGCAAGGTATAACAAGTGGTGGAATAAGCACCGTTACACCTACCACAGCCCAATCTGTAACAGAGTCGGGAACATATTATTTCAGAGCTCGTTCTACTGAAGGCTGTTGGGGTGAAGAAGGCTTTGCCGAAGTAGTGATTAATGATGTTCCTACTGCTGTTATTGTTAGTGGTGGTGGAACACAATGCGGTGGTTCAATGACTTTGACTACTACAGGAGGTGAAGGTGGAACAATCTATTGGCAAAATACTACAAGTGGTGGCACAAGTACAGTAAATCCTGCAACTCAGGAAACTGTAAGTGTTTCAGGCACATACTATTTCAGAGCAAGATCTGCAGAAGGTTGCTGGGGTGAAGAAGGTTCGGCAAGTGTTACTATAAATCCTTCATTCACTGTGGAAGCTAATGCAACTGACGAATCTGCTCCCGGAGCAAATGATGGAAGTATAACAGTTGAAATGACTGGAGGTACCCCACCTTATGTTGGCACATGGACTCCTTCGGGAACTACAAATACTGATGAAACTACTATGACTCTAACAGGACTTACGGGTGGAAATTATTCGGTTGTTGTTGAAGATGCAACAGGTTGTATTGCTGAGGCAGAAGCAAATGTAAATACTATAGGTGCACCTCCTGTTGCCGCATTTGAAACTGATGTTATTTCAGGTTGCGATGAGCTAATTGTACATTTTACAGATTTAAGCACAAATAATCCAATAGCTTGGGAATGGAGCTTTGGCGACGGTGGTACCTCAGATGCGCAAAATCCTGTTCACACTTATACTGAACCCGGTTCATATACAGTAACACTTCTAGTTGAGAATGCTACGGAGTCTGATACAGAAATGATAGATAACTTTATTACTATTGGAGAATCCCCAACCCTCGAAATGAGTATGACTCAAGTTACTGTTTTAGGTAATGATGGAACAGCTTCTGTTATAGCAACAGGTGGTTCAACTCCATATTCCTACGAATGGAGTGTAGTTGGTAGTACTTCTATAATTGAAGGTTTAACAGCAGGTGAATATTGTGTAACTGTTACTGAATATGGAAATGGTTGTGAGTCAGTAGATTGTATAATGGTTACAGAGGAGGGAGCGGCTTTACCAATTGCTGATTTTGTTGCTGATGATACTGACGCATGTCAAACATTAACTGTTCATTTTACTGATCTAACCGTAAACGATCCGATTGCTTGGGAATGGAACTTTGGAGACGGCGGAGAGTCTGATGAACAAAATCCGGTTCATACATATTCTACTCCTGGGATCTATACTGTATCTTTAACAGCAACAAATACAGAAGGTAGTGATGAAGAGGTAAAAATAGATTATATCTCTATTTATGCTAAACCAGAATTAAGTTTTACCATTTCTCACGAAACCGGAGTCGGCAATGCTGATGGCGAAATAGAACTTACAATAACAGGCGGTAGTGAGCCATATACAATTAACTGGTCAAATAACCAACACAGTTTAATTATTACAGATTTGTCTGCAGGATTGTATTCAGTTGCAGTTATAGATGATAACGGCTGTATGGCCACGGGGTTTGCCGAAGTACAGGTTGTATCAGAAATATCTTTTTCAGATATCAATACTTTGTCAATCTATCCTAATCCGTCAGACGGGAATTTCTTCATTGAATCTGATGAGCTGATTAAATCTGTTAAAATATTTGATGCAACAGGTAAATTATGTGTAGAGCAAAATACCAATAATTCTATTGTTGAAATTTGGGAGATAAATACTTCAGGTTTGTATTTAATCTGTATAGAAACTGAAAATAGTGTCATAAACCAAAGGATTGTAATTAAATAGCAAATCTCTTAATTTAACTTTAAAGCGGTTTAATACCGCTTTTTTGTTTTTATAAATAATTATCTTTGTGGAAAATAATTGAATATTATGAAATTCATATTTATATCATTTCTGGTGTTATTTTCAATAATCTCTTTAGCACAAAGACCATCAGAAACAGTAAAAGATGAAGGCTTTTTTGTATCAAAAACTGATTGGTCATGTACAGATAAACATTTCGGCTACTATTATATTAATTATTCCAAGCCAATGCCATTAAATCCCAGTATCGAAAATGAGTTTAAATCCGGATATTTTTCAGCAGGATATACTTATAGGTATAAAATTGTTTCTGCATTAGATTTAGGAGTCGAATTATCTTATGTAAATCACCGTTCATTTCTGGATAAAGACTCTTTAGCTTCCTTTGACCCCGGGAATTTTTATAGTAGTATCAACACTTATCACAACTATGCATCGGCAGGTGCTTATATAAGATTTAATGTTGGAAAATCAAGTTATCGAAATTTAGGTTGGTTTACTGATATCGGTGGCTTTTATAGTTATGCTTTTGGATACGGCACAAGATATTTGTTAAAAACCAATACTTTGTTCCAAAAAGTAAAATTTAAGAATCCTGATTATTTAAACCCCTACGATTACGGATTTTTTTTGCGAGTTGGCTATAATAATCTTGCTTTGATTTTTACTTATACTTTTGGAGAATGGATAACTGATTTTTCCCCTTTAAATAAAAACTATGTCAGATCCGGATTTTTTGCCGGTTTACAAATGAATTTATATGCAAAATAAACTATCGGTACATAAAATATTAGTATTATCATTTCTGCTGATTTCAATTAGTTCGACTGTTTTTTCACAAAATGAGACCTATAAAATAGCTCTATTGAAATATAACGGTGGAGGTGATTGGTATGCCAACCCCACATCATTACCAAACCTAATTGAGTTTTGCAATTCAAATTTAGGAACAAGTATTTTCAATCAACCATCTACTGTCGAACCAGGCAGTTCAGATATTTTTAATTATCCGTTTATTCACATGACAGGTCATGGGAATGTTATTTTTTCTGACTTTGAAGCATCAAATCTGAGAAGTTATCTAATCTCGGGAGGCTTTCTTCATATTGACGATAATTATGGAATGGACCCGTACATAAGAAGAGAATTAAAAAAAGTATTCCCCGACTCTGAATTGGTGGAATTACCATATTCTCATCCGATATATCACCAAAAGTTTGATTTTCTGCAAGGCTTACCCAAGATTCACGAACATGACAATAAACCACCCCAAGGTTTTGGAATAATTTATCAAGGAAGGCTGGTCGTTTTTTATTCTTTCGAAACTGATCTCGGTGATGGATGGGAAGACGAAGCTGTTCATAACGATTCGTATGAAGTAAGATTGAAAGCTTTGAAAATGGGTGCTAATATTATTAATTATGTATTCGAAAACTAAATACATACTCTAGTCATGTGCTAAAGAGCATCCCTATTTTCAATCTTGTATATTACAAAATATACTTATCTTTGCCCCGCAAAATATGGAATTTTCGGTAACTAATAAGGATAAAGAGACCAAAGCCAGATGTGGGCAGATTACAACCGACCATGGTGTAATCGAAACACCTGTTTTTATGCCTGTTGGAACAGCCGGTACTGTTAAGGGCGTTCATATTCCTGAATTACAAAACGAAATTAAAGCAAATATAATACTCGGAAATACTTATCACCTTTATCTTAGGCCTGGCATAGACATTATCAATAAAGCCGGAGGGCTTCATAAATTTATCGGTTGGGACAGAAATATTTTAACTGACAGCGGAGGTTTTCAGGTTTTTTCTCTTGCCGAGAACAGAAAACTTACCGATGAAGGTGCTGTTTTTAAAAGTCATATTGACGGGTCAAAACATATTTTTACTCCAGAAAATGTTGTTGATATTCAAAGAAAAATAGGTGCCGATATTATTATGGCTTTTGACGAATGTACTCCATATCCCTGTGAATACAAATATGCATCTAAATCTTTGAAACTCACACACCAATGGCTAAAAAGAGGTTGGAATCACTTCAAAACTACAACTCAATTATATAATCATTCGCAATCATATTTTCCGATTGTTCAGGGTTCTGTTTATAAAGACTTAAGAGCTGAATCTGCAAAATTCATTGCCGACATTGGTGCTGAAGGAAATGCTATAGGCGGTTTGTCTGTCGGCGAACCTATTGAAGAAATGTATGATATGATTGAAGTTGTAAACGAAATACTTCCCGAAAACAAACCTCGCTACCTTATGGGAGTTGGTACACCTATTAATCTTCTCGAAGGAATTGAAAGAGGAATTGATATGTTCGATTGTGTTATGCCAACAAGAAATGCACGTAACGGAATGCTGTTTACTATGGACGGGACTTTGAACATGAGAAATAAAAAATGGGAATATGATTACAGCCCCATTGATGAATCAGGGACAAGCTTTGTTGACAAAATTTATACAAAAGCTTACCTTCGCCATTTGGTGATTTCGGGAGAAATGCTTGGGGCTCAAATTGCGAGTATTCATAACCTTAGTTTTTATTTAAGATTGATGCAGGAGGCTAGAGAACACATTAAAAACGGCGATTTTAAAATATGGAAGAATCAAACGATAGAAAAACTAAATCAAAGAATTTGATTGAAAAAAATTGATATCTATATTATAAAAAAATTCTTAGGGACATTCTTTCTTGCCCTTACTTTGATTATTCTTATTGCAATCATCTTTGATGTTTCCGAAAAGATGGATGACTTCCTGGATAAGGGGGCACCGCTAAGTTCTATCCTATTTGATTATTATCTAAATTTTATCCCATATTTTGCAAATCTTTTCAGTTCCTTATTCGTTTTTATTTCTGTAATATTCTTCACTTCAAGGATGGCTGCCAAAACAGAATTTATTGCCATGTTCAGTAGTGGAATTAGTTTACACAGGTTACTTTACCCCTATTTTATTGCAGCTACAGTAATTACAATATTTTCATTTGTATTAGGCAATTATGTTATCCCTGATTCCAACAAAAAAAGAATTCAATTTCAGTCTTTATATTTAAAGAACAAGGATGCCAGATATGGCGGTTACAATATTCACAGACAAATTTATCCGGGCATATATTTTTATGTCGAGAGTTACAACCAATTCAGAAATATGGGTTTACGAATGACTCTGGAGGAATTTGACGGAGTGAAACTTAAATCTAAGCTTAATGCCGAAATGATGATTTGGGATTCTATCAATCAAAAATGGATTTTACAAAATTATTATATTCGAAATTTCGATAAAAACAAAGAAGAACTAATAACCGGATTAAGATTAGATACTGCTTTCAGAATCAAGCCTAGTGATTTTCAAAGTAAAAACAGTGCAATCGAAGCAATGAACCGGCAAGAATTAAAAGAATTGATTGCAGAACAAAAATTATCCGGGACATCTGCTGTGGTAACAAGTGAAATTGAAAAACATACTAGAATTGCGGCACCTTTTGCAACATTTATTTTAACATTGATTGGTTTTGCTTTATCTGTTCGAAAAATCAGAGGAGGGCTGGGAATAAATGTCGGGATTGGAATTCTACTTAGTTTCTCTTATATTCTATTCATGCGTTTTGCTACAGTATTTGCAATTAATGGAATTTTTAGTGCAATGTTTTCCGTTTGGATACCGAACATATTATTTGCACTAATTGCTGCCGGAATTTATTTTACTGCACCTAAATAATAATTAATAATGTATAACCAACTTTAATAATATGAACAAAAATGAGAAAATCGAAGCTTTAATCCAAAAACGCCAGGAAGTAATGATGGGCGGAGGCGAAAAGGCTATTCAAAAACAGAAAGAGTCAGGTAAGTTAACTGCACGCGAAAGAATAGATCTCCTTTTAGATAAGGGGACTTTTAATGAATATGATTTATTCATTCAGCATGACGCCCGTGATTTCGGGATGGCAGATAAAGTATTAAATGGAGATGGTGTTGTAATCGGCACCGGACTTGTCGAAGGCAAACCAATTTGTGTATTTGCTCAAGACTTTACTGTTGTTGGAGGCTCTCTTGGATACAGACACGCAATGAAGATTACCAAAATTCAGGATGTTGCTATGAAAATGAAAGTTCCTTGTATTGGAATTAACGATTCAGGTGGAGCTCGCATTCAGGAAGGCGTTGGCTCATTAGCCGGTTATGGTGACATATTCTATCGTAACACTCAAGCTAGTGGTATCATACCCCAGATTTCAGTCATTTTAGGACCTTGTGCCGGGGGTGCTGTTTATTCTCCTGCACTAACCGATTATGTTTTTGTAGTTGATAAAGTATCTAAAATGTTTATTACCGGACCAGAGGTAATCAAAACAGTTTTAGGCGAAGAAATTTCACAGGAAGATTTAGGAGGAGCCCGCGTTCACAGTGAAATTACCGGTAATGCACATTTCTTTGCTCACAACGAAGAAGAGTGTTTTAAACAAATTCGAAAATTATTATCTTTTATACCTCATAATAATATTCCTCAAAATGACGAAAAAACATCAGACAAACCTGAAGTAAATATTGATATAAATTCCGTTGTACCTGTTGATCCCTCAAAACCCTACGATGTAAGAGATATCATTAAAGCAATTTCCGATAAATCAGATTTTATCGAAGTAATGGAAAGATTTGCTAAAAATATCGTTGTCGGATTTGGCCGTATAGGCGGAAAAACTGTTGGCTTCGTTGCTAACCAACCTCTTTACCTGGCAGGTGTACTAGATGTAGATTGCTCAGATAAAGCAGCTCGTTTTATTCGTTACTGCGATGCTTTTAACATCCCTATAATTACTCTTGTTGACCTTCCGGGTTATTTGCCGGGAATTGATCAAGAGCATGCAGGAGTTATTCGCCATGGTGCTAAGATTTTGTATTCATATTCGGAAGCAACTGTTCCTAAAATTACAGTAATCTTGCGCAAGGCTTATGGTGGAGGCTATATTGCAATGAGTTCACGACATCTTAATGCCGATTTTGTTTATGCTTGGCCTACTGCCGAAATTGCAGTAATGGGACCACAAGGAGCCGCTAATATTATTTTCCGCAAAGAAATTTCTGAAGCAGAAAACCCTGACGAAATGAGAAAACAAAAAGTAGAGGAGTACAAAGAACGTTTTGCAAATCCTTATGTTGCAGCTGCAAAAGGATACGTAGATGCGGTTATCGAACCGGCTGAAACTCGTGAAATGCTTTTACATGCACTTTTACTATGTCGTAACAAAGTGGTTGTTAAATCTGATAAAAAACATGGAATTCCTCCATTTTAATCTTGTTAATTATGAATGAAAATAATATCAAAATTGTTATTGATGATATAGAATATGATACATTCTCAATAACTTCGTTTGAGAAAAAGAAAAAATGGAAACAACCTGATGACAGAATTATAACTTCAATAATTCCGGGGACTATTGTTGAAATATTTGTACACGAAGGTAACAATGTCCATGAAGGTGATTCTATGTTAGTAATTGAAGCTATGAAAATGAATAATCAGATTAAGTTTGAAAGAAACGGAGTTGTTGACAAAATCCTGGTTAAACCCGGAGATATCGTTAGCAGAGGTCAGCAAATGATTATTCTTAAATAAATTCTTTCAGATTACCAATTGTGTATTTTTGAATGATATTCTATACAATTGTAATCATTAGATTACGTGTCATTATAATAGGCTAATGTATATTATGTCAGATATTAAATTGTATATCTGAAAAAATACTTCTATTTTTACAAAAAATAAGTATTAATGAAAAAAATACTCGTTACCGGAGGTGCCGGTTTTATCGGTTCTCATTTATGCGAAAGATTGCTGAAAGAAGGAAATGAAGTTATCTGTGTAGATAATTTTTTTACCGGAGCAAAATCTAATGTCGTTCATCTTCTGGATAATCCATATTTTGAATTGATAAGGCATGATATAACAATGCCTTTTTATGTTGAGGCAGACGAAATTTACAATCTCGCATGTCCTGCTTCTCCAGTACATTATCAATTTAATCCCATTAAGACAATAAAAACATCGGTAATGGGTGCAGTTAATATGCTTGGGCTTGCAAAAAGGATAAAAGCAAAAATCCTTCAGGCATCTACAAGCGAAGTTTATGGTGATCCCGACATTCATCCACAAACTGAGTCATACTGGGGAAATGTAAATCCTATCGGTTCCAGATCCTGCTATGATGAAGGGAAAAGATGTGCAGAGTCTTTATTTATCAACTATCACAAACAGAATAATGTAAAAATTAAAATTGTAAGAATTTTTAATACTTACGGACCACGCATGTTGCCCAATGATGGCAGAGTAATCTCTAACTTTATAGTACAAGCATTACAAAATAAACCTATCACTATTTATGGGGATGGAAAACAAACACGTTCGTTTCAATATGTTGACGACCTGATTGAAGCTCTTATAAGAATGATGAATACAGAAAACGATGTGATTGGCCCTGTAAACATTGGTAATCCTGAAGAATTCAATATGCTGGAATTGGCTGACAGAATTATTTCGATAACAAGATCGAAAAGCAAAATTGAATATCATACTTTACCCGAAGATGATCCTATTCAACGTAAACCGGATATTAGTCTGGCAAAAAAACTATTGAACAACTGGGAACCTAAGACGAATCTTGATAAAGGTTTAGTGAAAACTATTGATTATTTTAAACAAGTATTATAATGAAAGGTATAATTTTAGCCGGTGGAGCAGGAACAAGACTACATCCAATAACCATAAGCATATCCAAACAAATTATTCCGGTTTACGACAAACCTATGATATATTATCCATTGTCAGCACTTATGCTGGCTGGGATTCGTGAAGTCCTTATCATTTCAACACCAGTTGACATTGGGCTGTACGAAAGACTTTTTGGAGATGGATCACAACTGGGAATGAAAATTAGCTATAAAATTCAACCGTCTCCCGATGGACTTGCGCAAGCATTTGTAATAGGAGAAGAATTTATTGGTAATGATAACGTTTGTTTGGTTTTAGGAGATAATATTTTTTATGGTCAGGGTTTTGGTAAAGTACTTTTAAATGCTGCAAATCTTAAAGATGGAGCACTTATTTTCGGATATTACGTTAATGACCCTCAAAGATACGGAGTGGCTGAATTCGACAAAAAAATGAATGTGATTTCTATTGAGGAGAAACCCGAAAAACCTAAATCAAATTATGCTGTTACCGGATTATACTTTTACAGTAATGACGTAGTACAAAAAGCAAAAAGCCTGAAACCATCAAAGCGTGGCGAATATGAAATTACCGATCTAAATAATATTTATTTGTCCGAAAACCGCTTACAAATAAAACTTCTTGGTCGTGGTTTTGCATGGCTTGACACAGGCACTCCTGAAAGTCTTTTACAAGCTGCAAATTTTATCGAAACATTAGAAACCAGACAGGGATTAAAAGCTTCTTGTATAGAAGAAATCGCTTATAGCAGAGGCTTTATTGACAAAAAACAACTAGAGAATCTTATCGAACCGCTAAAGAAAAGTCAATACGGTCAATATCTAATAAAAGTGCTTAATAATAATTTGCCATTATGAAGATAATTACAACTGATATCGAAGGCTTATTTATTTTGGAACCTTCAGTGTTTGGTGATAGTCGCGGATACTTTTTAGAATCATGGAATAAAAATTTACTTCAAGAAAACAGCATTGATTTTAACCCCGTCCAATTCAACGAGTCAGGATCGGCATACGGAGTTATTCGCGGATTGCATTATCAATTAAATCCATATGCACAGTCAAAATTGGTAAGAGTAATTTCCGGCGAAGTTCTGGATGTTGCGGTGGATTTAAGGAAAAATTCACCGACTTATGGAAAATATCACTCTGTAAGATTATCGTCAGAAAACAAAAAACAGTTTTTAATCCCAAAAGGTTTTGCTCATGGATTTTCCGTTTTATCGGATTTTGCAATTTTTGCTTATATGTGTGATGAATATTACCAACAACCTTTTGAAAGAGGAATTACATTAAAAGATGAATTTCTTAATATTGACTGGTTGATTCCCGAAAATAAACGCATCATTTCACAAAAAGATCTTAATCACCCTGATTTTTTAAATGCCGAAAAAAACTTTTAACTATGAAAGTAGTAGTAACAGGGTCAAAAGGACAGCTAGGAACAAAACTCAAGGAATTATCATTACAATATAAAAACTACGAATTCTTATTTGTTGACATCGAAGAAATTGATTTGAGCTCCAAATCACAAATTGGCAAACTTTTTGAAAATAAAATTGACCTAGTAATTAATTGTGCAGCTTATACTGCAGTTGACAAAGCAGAAGACGACTTTAAAAATGCTGAACTAATAAACAGCCTTGCTCCTGCCTATATAGCTGAAAAATGTCAACAAAATAACGCCAAATTTATTCACATTTCAACCGATTATGTATTCGATGGACTTTCTGGAACTCCATATAAAGAAGGCAGCCAAACAAATCCTCAGTCTGTTTACGGAAAGACAAAACTTGATGGGGAAATAAAGGTTTTAAGTAACAATCCAGAGGCTATAATTATTAGAACATCATGGCTTTATAGTGAACATGGATCTAATTTTGTGAAAACAATTCTAAGGCTTGCGAAAGAAAAAGACGAGTTAAGAATTGTAAGCGATCAGCAAGGCTCTCCAACTTATGCAGGAGATTTGGCAGAAACAATTATGCTGATTGTTTCAAAATTTTCCGATAAAAAAGAATGGCATCCGGGGATATATCATTATTCAAATAGTGGAATTTGCTCTTGGTATGAGTTTGCTGTTGAAATTATTAATATTTCAGGAGATAAAATTCCAATCATTCCTGTCGCTAGTAACGAATTCCCATCAAAAGTCAAAAGACCTGCATATAGTGTTTTAGACAAATCAAAGATTATTTCTGTCTTTAATTTTAACATTCTTGACTGGAAGACCTCTCTTAAACAAATGATGCAAAATAGACTTTAGAAGAAATCAAAAAGTGATATAACAGATTATTCTGCCATTCTATTTAAAACAATTTCTATTAACGCGTGTATAGACGGTTTATAATCCTTGCTGTATTGTTTGGCGTAACGATTTGCAATAATTACACAGATTGTTGCAGCCTTATGTCCTAGCAGTGCCGATAATCCAAACAAAGCTGAACTTTCCATTTCGTAATTCGTGATACATTTGTCATCAAATCTAAATGCTCGTATTTTATCATTTATATTTGCATCTTGTATTTCAAGTCTTAACTCTCTACCCTGAGGCCCATAAAATCCAGGAGCAGAGATTGTCAACCCTCTTCTGATGTCTTTTCCTATTTTATTCATCAGTTCGCCTGAAGCATCAACAAAATAAGGAGTCGCTATCTTTGTGTTCCATTGCATGTGATTTACAAAAGCTTTTTCAATATCAAGACGACAAACCTCATCTCTTCTTTTATAGAAATTCAATAGTCCGTCAAAACCTATTGCTGTTTCCGACATTAAAAAAGAATCTACTTCCATATCTTCCTGTAATCCTCCGGAAGTTCCAATTCGCACAAGATTTAAACTCGATTTTTTTGCTTTCGGAATTCTTGTTTTCAAATCAATATTTACCAGAGCATCCAATTCATTGAGAACAATGTCAATATTGTCAGTACCGATACCGGTGGCAAGAGCAGAAAAGCGTACCCCTTTGTACCAACCTGTATGAGTTATAAATTCTCTGTTCTGTACTTTATGTTCTATTTTATCGAAATGATTAGAAATTAGTGCTACCCTGCCCGGATCTCCTACCAATAAAACATTTTCGGCAAGTTGTTCCGGTTTTAAATGCAAGTGAAATATACTTCCGTCATTATTAATTATTAATTCAGATTCTGCAATTTGTTTCATAAATTAAATATTTTATTTATATTTGTAAATATAAGAAATTAGTTTGATGTATCAAATTTATAAATGTAATTTATGATAAAGAATAGAATTCTTGTCCCGACAAATTTCTCTCCACAAGCTGAAATAGCATTTAAACAAAGTGTTTTCTTTTCAGCCAAAACAGGTGCTGACATATGTTTGCTACATATTATTCAGAACATAAAAGCTGTTAATAAGAGTGCTTTTGATATTGATACTATTCAAAATAAACTTAATAAAATAGCGGACCAATACAGCAGCGAAACAGGAGCAAAAATTCAAACAAGAATTGAAAGCGGGAATATAATTTCGAACATACTAAATGTCGAAAAGGAACTAAGGCCTTCATATATTTTTATTGGTACTGACGTTTCAGAAAAAGCAAGAGCCTCAACAACTTTAAGGCTTGTAAGCCAGGTTGATTGTCCAATGGTAGTTTTTGCAGGCAAATTTCAGAAATCAGGTTGCGAAAACATTGTGTTACCTTTAGACTTAACAAAAGAAACCAAACAAAAAATTGAGCAAACAATAAAAATTGCCAAGATTTATAATTCTACTGTTCATATTGTTACTGCTACAAGTTTTTCGGATGAAATTGAAAGAGATAAACTATCCGATCAATTAATGCTTGTTCGTTCTGTTTTTGATAAGCTTGGAATAAATTGTAAAACAGAACTATTTAAAACAAAAAACGACATCAGTATAATGGCTAATACTATTAATGATTATGCTGACGATATTAAAGCTGATCTTATAGTAATCATGACCAGACAAGAAACAAAAATTCAAAAGTTCTTTGTAGGAAGTATGGCAAATATTTTAATAAGGCAATCAAATGTCCCGATTTTATGTGTTAGTCCGAAATAATTTAAATTAAAAGTATATGGATTTTAAAAAGTACAGAAAATTTATTATTGCATTTGCAATATTGTTGTTTATCCTGATTTTATTCAGCAGTTCGATGTTTTATATAATTAAACCCGGCGAAAGAGGCATTGTTTTCAGACCCTTTGGGTCAGGTTTAGATACAGTAAATATCTTTAATCCGGGATTTCATATTGTTGCTCCATGGAATGACTTTATCGTTTACAACGTAAAGGAACGCAAAACAGAAGAAACATTGGACGTTCTGGATAAAAACGGATTATCAATTAATGTAGAGGTTTCGGTTCGTTTTAACCCCATTCCAAACAGATTGCCATTTTTACATCAGCAATTCGGAGAAGACTATATGAATCAGTTGATAATACCTGAAGTTAGATCTACAGTAAGACAAGTGATGGGAAGATATACAGCAGAAGAAATATATTCTACTAAAAGAGCTGAGGTTGAATTGGAAATCATTAATGAAACAACACAAAAACTTCAGGCTAATTCTGTTGAGACAAAGGCTGTTTTAATTCGCTCAATAAATCTGCCTCCTCAAATCAAGGAAGCGATCGAAATGAAACTAAAACAAGAACAAGAGTCTCTTGCATATCAGTTTAAACTCGAAAAAGAGCAAAAAGAAGCAGAACGTAAACGTATCGAAGCCGAAGGAGAAGCAAAAGCCAATATGATTATCAATAGCAGCCTTACTCCTAATCTTTTAAAAATGAGGGGGATAGAAGCTACTCTAAAATTGGCAAACTCAAGTAATGCCAAAACTGTAATAATCGGCTCGGGCCCTGACGGAATGCCGTTGATATTGAATCAGTAAAAAATATAAACGCATAAAAATGGAAAACTCGTCTTTTCACAACACAAACAGACGAGTTTTTTTAATTAATTCAACTAAAAATTACAGGCTGTCTAGTAGAGATAGAGTTTATTTGATACTGAAAAATGCTTCTATAATTCAGAATAAAGCCTATTTAGAACCAAAGACAACATGGTATAAATTCCAAATTCCAACTGTGTTTTGGCTACGCAACTACCTAATTCCAATAGTGTTTTGGCAATTTATTTCTTAAATCCAATATTATTTTGTAATTTTGCTAAAAATAAGTAATATGTATAGGGAAATTGAAAAGTATTTATCAGACTGGAAAACTAGTTTATATCGTAAGCCATTAATCATTCGGGGTGCACGACAGGTAGGCAAAACATACACTATTGAGAAGTTTGCAAAAGAGAACTTTAAACATTTTCTTAAAATTAATTTAGAGCAAGACAGAAATCTACAGCATGTATTTGAAAGTCTAAATCCTCAACAAATAATTAATGAACTTACTGCTCTATATCAAGTTCCGATTATTGATGGAGAGACCTTACTTTTTATTGATGAAATACAGGTTTCGCCGAATGCAATTGCATCTTTACGTTATTTTTACGAGCAAAAGCCTGGCTTGCATGTCATATCAGCAGGTTCCTTATTAGATATCACTCTGAATGAAATGCGGTACTCTATGCCGGTAGGTAGAGTTGATTTTGCATTTATGTATCCTATGACTTTTAGCGAATTTCTTATTGCAATAGAAGAAAACGGACTTGTAAAAGCGATTGATGATTTTGCCTCTCAAAAAACAATTGGTATTGCAATTCATAAGCGCATATTGGAGTTACTCCGTTTGTATTTTTTTATTGGAGGAATGCCTGAAGCAGTTGCTCATTATGTAAACGAAAAGGAATTATCAGGAATAGAAAAAATACATTCAGGGCTTGTTCAGTCTATTCAGTTTGATTTTGCCAAATACGGCACCAGAAAACAGCAGGAATATCTAAAAGATGTTTTGCATTATGTAGCCAACAATATTGGTTCAAAGGTAAAATATTCAAATATAAGTACAAGTGTCCATTCAAGCCTTCTAAAAGATGCCTTTCTAAAACTTGAAATGACAAGGATAATTCATTTGGTTAGACATACAAGATCTTCAAGCGTACCACTTACTCAATTACAAGACAAAGATGTTTTTAAACCAATTTTTGTTGATATTGGCATGCTAAATCATTTGGCAGGCATAAAACTTGTAAATTTAGACAATCTTGTTACAGCTTTTGAAGGGACTTTGGCAGAGCAGTTTGTTTTACAGGAATTTATAGCTGGCAGCATACCTTATCATGAGCAAAAACTGAATTATTGGATACGCGAAGCCAAGAATTCCAATGCAGAAATTGATTGCTTGTTCCAAATTGAAAATAATGTCTATCCCATAGAAATTAAAGCCGGTAAAAGAGGAACATTAAAATCATTACACATATTTTTAGCGGAAAAAAACAAGAAAACCGGTATTAGATTAAATCTTGATGTCCCTTCTATGGGAAAGAACTTACAAGCAGCAGTAAATATCCCAGGTAAAAATCAGCTTACTTACAATCTTGTTTCGTTGCCACTTTACTTAGCCGGGAAGCTTGCGGAAATGGGAGTAAGTGATTTTTGAAAAAGTAGGGATTAGATTCCTGAAATGTTTGAAAAATCTTAGTTTTTGAGATGAAAATGTGGTTTTTATCAGAACAGAGTGTAGAGAATTATGTTTTATTTATGTTTATCCCAAATTTATGGATAATTTGGAATATAATGATCACAAATAATAAAAGTCCCCTCAATCTCTCAGCAACAATTCCAATATCTGTATTGCTGCTTTAGAAACTGAAGTTCCGGGTCCAAAAATTGCAGCTACACCGGCATCGTATAAGAATTGGTAGTCCTGCGAAGGAATAACTCCTCCGGCAATTACCATAATATCTTCTCTGCCAAGTTTTTTAAGCTCTTCAATAACTGAAGGGACTAAAGTTTTGTGTCCGGCAGCCAATGATGACACTCCTAAAATATGAACATCATTCTCAACTGCTTGTTTTGCGGCTTCTTCGGGAGTTTGGAAAAGTGGTCCCATATCAACATCAAAACCTACATCGGCATATCCGGTTGAAACTACTTTTGCACCACGATCATGTCCGTCCTGACCCATTTTGGCGATCATTATACGAGGCTGACGGCCCTCTTTTGCAGCAAATTTGCTACATAAATCCCGAGCTTTATCAAAATCGGGATCATTTTTTGACTCTGAGGAGTAAACTCCTGAAATTGTTCTTATCACTGCTTTATACCTTCCTGCTATTTTTTCGCATGCATCAGAAATTTCGCCCAAACTAGCTCTTTTCTTAGCAGCATCAATGGCTAATTCAAGTAAATTCCCATTACCTGTTTCGGCACATTTTGTAATAGCTGCCAAAGCTGCCTGACACTCGGCTTCGTTTCTTTCGGCACGCAGTTTTTGTAATCTTTTTATTTGTGAATCTCTTACTGCGGTATTGTCAACATCTAGAATATCTATCGGATCTTCTTTTTCGAGACGATATTTATTAGTTCCTACAATTATTTGCTGACCACTGTCAATACGCGCCTGTGTGCGTGCTGCAGCTTCTTCTATCCTCATTTTAGGTATCCCCGATTCTATAGCTTTTGCCATACCGCCAAGAGATTCTACTTCTTCGATTAGTTTCCATGCTTTATGGGCAATCTCATGTGTCAAAGATTCTACATAATATGAGCCTGCCCATGGATCAACTTGTTTGCAAATATTTGTTTCTTCCTGAATATAAATTTGAGTGTTACGCGCAATACGAGCTGAAAAATCTGTAGGTAAAGCAATAGCCTCATCTAAAGCATTGGTATGAAGAGACTGTGTATGCCCCAGAGCTGCTCCCATCGCCTCGATGCAGGTTCTTGCGATATTGTTGAAAGGGTCTTGCTCGGTAAGCGACCAGCCCGAAGTTTGAGTATGTGTACGCAATGCAAGAGATTTCGGGTTTTTCGGGTTAAACTGTTTAACCATTTTCGCCCATAATAATCTTGCTGCCCTCATCTTGGCAATTTCCATAAAATGATTCATACCCAAAGCCCAGAAAAATGATAACCTTGGTGCAAATGCATCTATATCAAGTCCCGATTTAATCCCTGTACGCAAATATTCCAAACCGTCAGCTAAAGTATAGGCAAGTTCTATATCATTGGTTGCTCCCGCTTCCTGCATGTGATAACCCGAAATTGATATCGAATTGAATTTAGGCATATTCTGTGAAGTAAACCTGAAAATATCCCCGATAATTTTCATTGAAAACTCCGGTGGATAAATGTAAGTGTTCCTTACCATAAATTCTTTCAGAATATCATTTTGAATTGTTCCGGCAAGCTCTTCGAGTTTTGCCCCTTGCTCCATTGCAGCAACAATATAAAATGCCAGCACAGGTAACACCGCACCATTCATCGTCATTGATACCGACATTTTATTTAATGGTATCTGATCAAATAATATTTTCATATCAAGTACCGAATCAACTGCAACGCCGGCTTTGCCCACATCTCCAACAACTCTTGGATGGTCAGAATCATAACCTCTGTGCGTAGCTAAATCGAAAGCAACCGAAAGCCCTTTCTGACCGGCAGCTAAATTACGCCTGTAAAATGCGTTTGATTCTTCTGCAGTAGAAAATCCTGCATATTGACGAATCGTCCAGGGTTGCATAACATACATAGTCGAATATGGTCCTCTTAAATAAGGCGGAACACCTGCTGCATAATCAAGATGCTCCATATTTTTCAGATCTTCTTCGGAATATAGTGGTTTTACCGGTATCTGTTCAGCGGTAATCCAATTCTTTTCCGTTACACTTTTGTCGGGTTTCCCCTTTTCGTATTTCGATTTAATATTAATATTTTTATAATTAGGTTTCATGTCTGCTTCAATTTTTAGTTAATACCAAGTTGTTTTTGATAGCTTTTGAGTTCTTCAAGGACATTTGACCTGACATGAATGAAATTCTTCACTCCTTTTGTTTCCAAATCCGGTTTGCAAACAGGGTTCCCTGCAATAACCAAAATTCGTTGCCCTGCTTTTTCTATGGCTTCAATTGCAAATTTTTCATATTCTTCATCTGAACTACACAAAACTATAATATCAGCAGTTCTCTTTGCCGCTTCTTTCATACCATCTTCAATGCTTTCAAAACCATTGTTGTCAATAACTTCAAAGCCTGCACATGCGAAAAAATTACAACTAAACTGTGCTCTGGCTTTTCTAAAATTGAGATTGCCAATTGTCAACATAAATGCCTTTGGTCGTTTACCAGATTTGTCTGTCGCTGATCTTAACTTTTCAAATTCTTCCGAACCTCTGTACAGACTTATAGTCTTGTATTGTTCACCTACAGGCTTTGACTTTTCTGAAATCTTAACATTTGATATCACTTCATTAAAGTTCGGATACTGATTTGTTCCTAATACAATCTCCCTTCTTGTTGCAATGTTCGAATTCCTGAGTTTTGCAGTTTGGTTTATACTATCCTGAATAAAACCTGTTTTAACCGCTTCGGTAAAACCTCCCAACTCATCAAGCTTAAGAAATAAATCCCATGCTTTTTCGATCAGGTTGTCTGTCAAATTTTCTATGTAATAAGATCCGGCAGCAGGGTCAACAACTTTACCAAAATGAGCTTCTTCTCTAATAATTAATTGAACATTTTTAGCAATGCGAAGTGAAAACTCTGAAGGCTCCGCAAACGAATCATCAAATGGAATAACGGTCAAAGAACCTGTTCCTCCAATTATGGCAGCCATTGCTTCGGTAGTTGCCCTAAGCATGTTTACATAAGGATCATATATAGTTTTATTCCACTGCGATGTTTCGCAATGCATGTTTATTTTTGTACTCTCAATATTTTTACAATCATTTGCTTCCACAATTTTAGCCCACAGCAAACGAGCCGCTCTAAGTTTTGCAATTTCCATAAAGTAATTCGACCCAACTGCAAAGTTGAATTTTATACGCGGAGCAACCACATCAATATTTTGTCCATTGAGCATGCTTAGATATTCGGCTCCTTCAGCAAGAGCAAAAGCAAGTTCCTGTACAGCAGAACCTCCGGCATTATGATAATTTGATGCATTTACACTTATCAAACTAAATTCCGGCAACAAATCCGAGTATTTTGTCAGTATTTCTTCAGCACAATGACATTGTCCATTTCCGCATAAAGCCTTACCATGTAAAATCATATATGCTAATGGATCAAAGCTATTCGAACCTTTAATGTTTTTCAGACTATATGAACAGGTTTTGGCATATTCTATCAGAAAATCAATATATTTTGTTGTCATATTATCAGCAACAAAATTAATTTCCACTTTTTCAATGTTAATGCCTGCCATCAATTTCATGAACTCTTCCTTGTTCAATTCTTGCGGGAAAATAAATCCAAGCGAAGTAACTCCTGCAGAAATAAGACCTGTGGCTTGTTTGTTGGCAACTTTAACGTCCTTAACCCTTATATCTTGGCGGATTACTTTAAGCCCTTTATAATCAACCCCTCTTACATAAGGAAATTCTCCGGGATTATTTTTAAGATATCCCAAATTATTAAGATTCTCACTGCGATAATAAGGTCTTACAGGAAAACCTTCCAGAGTTTTCCATATAAGCTTTTTATCATAATCGCCTCCTTTTAGATCTTTCTGAATGATTTCCTCCCAGGCTTGTGTGGAAATAGGTGGAAATTCCTGAAACAATTTTTCTTCCATCATTAAGATATATTTATATTAAAATTCAAAATTTGCTGCGAAATTAATAGTAAAATTTGATAAATAGTGAATTTATGTTTAAAAAGATAATATTATCCTCAAACATACTTTTTCTAAATCTGTGTTTTATTAATTATCAGTGTAATTATCTCGTATAAAAGCCATTTTCTGTAAAAATATTTGGTATTTAAAAAATTTACCTTAATTTTGCACTGCTTTTTGGGTTAAAAAACCAGGGGACCAATTAGTCCCCTGTTTTATTAAAGACAAATGATAAAAAAAGAAGACATAGAAAAAATCTGCAAACCACTTCTAAAAGAAAGTGAGTTTTTGGTTGAAATTAAAATCAATCGTTCAAATGATATTATCATTTATGTCGATGATTATAGCGGAATTTCGATTGAAAATTGTCAAAGAATCAGCAGGGGTGTTGAAGCATGTCTTAACCGCGATGAGGAAGACTATTCTCTTGAGGTAAGTTCACCCGGATTATCAAATCCTTTTAAAATAAGAGAACAGTATGTTAAAAGCATCAATACCGAAATAGAAATTATATTGATTGATGGAGAAAAATTTGCAGGAAAATTATTGAAGGTAAATGATGATTCAATAATAATTGAACAAGAAAAAACAAAAAAAATCGAAAACAAAAAGCAAAAAATTAAAGAAGAAATTGAAATAAAATTTAATAATATTAAGTCAACAAGAAGAGTAATTTCTTTTATTTAGAAATTTTAAATTATTTGATTTATGGAATTGCATAATAATCTGGTAGATACCTTTGCAGAATTTAAGGAACTAAAAAGTATTGATCGTCCGACAATGATCGGGGTTTTAAAAGATGTTTTCATTTCAACACTTACAAAAATCTTTGGTGAGGACAGCAAATTTGATGTTATTGTCAACGATACAAAAGGTGATGTTGAAATTTGGCGTTCACGAATTGTTGTTGAAGATAGTGACTTCGTTGACAAATACACCCAAATCCCTTTATCAGAAGCGAGACAAATTGATGAGGATTTTGAACCCGGAGAAGAATATTCGGATGAAATCAAACTTGAAGATTTTGGCAGAAGAGCAATTCTGACACTTAAGCAAAACTTACAAGCAAAAATTCTCGAAAGAGAAAAAGACAATATTTATCTTAAATATAAAGATAAAGTCGGCGAAATTATTATTGGCGAAATCTACCAAACATGGAAACGTGAGATCTTAGTTTTGGACGATGACGGTACAGAACTTATACTGCCAAAAAGTGAACAAATTCCGAACGATAGATATCGTAAAGGAGATACAATTAGAGCAGTTGTGCTGAGTGTAGAATTAAAAAATGGCACTCCTCTTATTAAACTTTCAAGGACATCACCTGTATTTCTCGAAAGACTTTTTGAATTAGAAATTCCGGAAATTCTTGACGGTCTTATTACTATAAAGAAAATCGTACGCGTTCCGGGAGAACGTACAAAAGTAGCTGTCGAATCTTATGACGAAAGAGTTGACCCGGTTGGAGCGTGTGTTGGAATGAAAGGAAGCCGTATTCATGGTATTGTAAGGGAATTACACAACGAAAACATTGACATTATAAACTATACAACGAACACACAACTATTCATTCAGAGAGCCCTTAGCCCGGCAAAGATTACTTCAATAAAAATCAATGGCGAAGATAAAAGAGCAGATGTTTATCTTAACCCCGATCAGGTATCATTAGCTATTGGAAAAGGTGGTCTTAATATTAAATTAGCTAGTCAGCTTGTAGGGATGACAATAGATGTATATCGCGAAATGGATGAGGGCGAAGATGATGTTGCATTAGACGAGTTCTCAGACGAAATCGAACAATGGGTTATTGATGTATTAAAAGGCATTGGCTGTGATACAGCTCGTAGCGTATTAGAATTAAGTAAAGAAGAGCTTATAAAAAGAACAGATCTTGAAGAAGAAACGATTGTTGATGTTTTAACAATTTTAAAATCTGAATTTGAATAAGAATAAATATAGAGTAATATAAAAATTTATGACTTCAGAGAGTAAACCAATAAGGCTTAGCACTATTGCCAGAGAATTAAATGTAGGGACTTCTACAATAATTGATTTTTTGGTCAAAAAAGGTTATTCAGTCGAGAACAATCCGAATGCAAAACTGCCTTTTGAATGTCTTGATATCCTTAACGAAGAATTTAAAGAATCTAAATCTTTAAAAGAAAAAGCCTTAAAAAACACAGAACAGGCAAGAGAAAATAAGGAAATTAATATTTCTCTTGAAAAACAAACTAAAGTTGTAGAAAAAGTTACTTCTGCAGAAGAATTGCCGGTTTCAGAAAAAGTTATTGAAACAATTCCTGATACAAAAAAGAATACAGAGCAACCCTCGGAAAAAACGGTAAAAGAAATAATAACAAAAACTGATGAGGCAATTGTTACCAAAAATGAAGAGACTAAAACATCTATTATTCAGCAGGTAATAAAAGATACAAACGATGACAAGCAAGAGGGCATAAAAGTTATAGGAACTATTAATTTAGATCAAATAAATCAAAAAACTCGTCCAAAAAGAAAATCTACTGAAGAAAAAGAAGCAGAAAAAAAATCTAAAACTGAAGAAAAAAAGTCATCTAAAGGAAAATCAAATGCTGTTAAAAATGCTTCTGAAGAGGTTGTAACACCTGATGCTGAAATTGACATATCTGTAATACCGGAATCTTCAACCGACAAACAGGATGATGCTCCACAGAGCATTGAAAAAGAAGTTATAATACCTGAAGCTGAAATATCTTCTTCTCAAAATATAGAATCTGAATTCATTGAAACTAAAATAGTAAAACTGACTGGTCCAAATGTTGTTGGTAGGATTGATATAGATAACTACTTAAAGAAGCAAGAGGAGTCGGAGAAAAAGAAAATAGTTGCAAAAGAAGAAAGACAAAAAATACGCGAAAAAGAAAAAGAAGAGCGTAAATCAAAGAGAAAACGAATCAAAAAAGTAAAAATTAATATTGAGAATTCGGATAGCGGAGTTGATTCAAAAAAGAAAAAATTAACTAAAAAACCTCTTAAAGCTAAAAAACCGGAAATTGACGAGGAAGATGTACAGAAACAAATTAAAGAGACTTTAGCTAGATTAACAACTCCCAAACAAAAATCGAAGACTTCGAAACACAGACGAGAAAAACGTGATTTAGTTTCTCAAAAACGTCAAGAAGAAATAGAAAGAACCGAATTCGAAAAAAACATTATAAAAGTTACAGAATTTGTATCTGTTAATGAGTTATCGGCAATGATGAATGTTCCTGTAACGACATTAATTGCAACCTGTATGAGCCTAGGGCTTTTTGTTTCAATAAATCAGCGCCTCGATGCTGAAACAATGTCACTGGTAGCAGACGAATACGGTTATAAAGTTGAATTTGTAAGTGCAGAAGTACTTAACGAAATCGAAGAAACAATAGATGATCCCGAAGATCTTATCCCTCGTCCACCAATTGTTACAGTAATGGGACACGTTGACCATGGTAAAACTAAACTTTTGGATAGAATAAGACACACAAATGTAGTTGATGGAGAAGCCGGAGGAATCACCCAGCACATCGGAGCATATTCTGTTACTCTTGAGGGAGGAAAGCAAATAACTTTCCTTGACACTCCGGGACACGAGGCTTTTACCGCAATGCGTGCCAGAGGTGCTCAAATTACAGACGTAGCTATTATCATCATAGCGGCTGATGACAATATTATGCCTCAGACCGTTGAAGCTATCAATCACGCTAGTGCAGCAGGAGTTCCGATTGTTTTTGCTATAAATAAAATTGATAAACCTGCCGCAAATCCCGAAAAAATAAGAGAGTCTCTTGCAAATATGAACTATTTGGTTGAAGATTGGGGCGGAAAATATCAATCTCAGGATATTTCGGCAAAAGCAGGTATCAATATTGAAGAACTTCTTGAAAAAGTGCTTCTCGAAGCTGAACTCCTTGAATTACAAGCAAATCCAAATAAACACGCAGTCGGTACTGTAATTGAAGCTTCGCTGGATAAAGGTAGGGGCTATGTAACTACTCTTTTAGTTCAAGCAGGAACTCTTAAGGTGGGTGATATATTACTTGCAGGATGCCAGACAGGTAGAGTAAAAGCTATGTATAACGAAAGAGGCCATAAACTTGATATTGCAGGACCATCAACTCCGGTTCTAGTACTAGGTTTAAATGGTGCTCCTCAGGCTGGTGACAAATTTAATGTAATGGAAAGCGATCATGAAGCTCGTAATCTTGCAAATAAACGTCTCCAGTTACAACGCGAACAAGGATTACGTACTCAAAAACATATTACTCTTGATGAAATTGGAAGACGTCTTGCTTTAGGTAATTTCAATGAAATTAATATTATTGTTAAAGGTGATGTGGATGGTTCGGTTGAGGCTCTTTCAGATTCTCTTATTAAACTTTCTACTGAAAATTTTGCAGTAAATATTATTCATAAAGCAGTGGGTCAAATTTCAGAATCTGATGTTATGCTTGCTGCAGCATCAAATGCAATCATTGTCGGCTTCCAGGTTAGACCTTCAAGTTATGCACGTAAACTAGCCGAAAAAGAAGAAATCGAAATAAGACTTTATTCTATAATCTACGATGCAATAAATGAAATCAAAGATGCTATGGAAGGCATGCTTTCTCCGACTGTAAAAGAAACAATTACAGGTTCTTGCGAAATTAGAGAGGTATTTAAAATTACAAAAGTTGGTACAGTTGCAGGATGCTTAGTTACAGACGGAAAGATATATAAAAAGTCAAGAGTAAGAATTATTCGCGATGGTATCGTTATCTATACCGGAGAATTGGGAAGCCTTAAACGATTTAAAGATGATGTGAAAGAGGTTGGTCCTGGACTCGAATGCGGTTTAAATATTGATAGATTTAATGATATTAAAGTTGGAGATATTGTTGAAGCTTTTGATGAAGTAGAAGTTAAACAGACTCTTTGATTATTGTTCCTTTATGTTGAAAATTGGTAAGCAGGAATTCTGCGACAAACCTGTTTTTCTAGCTCCGATGGAAGACGTAACTGATCCTTCTTTCAGATATATGTGTAAAAAATTCGGCGCTGATTTTATGTTTACCGAATTTATTTCTGCAGACGGCCTCATCAGAGATGCTCGAAAAAGTGTGCAAAAACTCAAAATCTATGATTACGAACATCCTGTCGGAATACAAATTTATGGCCACAATGCTGAAGCCATGGAAAAAGCCACACTTCAAGTTAATAAAAGTTCGGCAGATGTTTTAGATATCAACTTTGGATGTCCGGTTAAGAAAATTGCAAATCGTGGAGCAGGATCCGGAATGCTTCGTAATCTTCCACTGATGAAGGAAATTACCGAAAAAGTAGTTAGTAATTCAGTTTTACCTGTAACAGTAAAAACAAGATTAGGTTGGGATTTAGATTCGATAAATATAATGGAGGTGGCTCTGATGTTGCAAGATTGTGGCATTCAAGCTCTTACAATCCATGGAAGAACCAGAGCTCAAATGTATAAAGGACAAGCAGACTGGTCATATATTGGTGAAGTAAAAAACAACTCAAATATTAAAATTCCGATAATCGGTAATGGAGATATCATAAATGGAAAAACAGCAGCAGAAAAATTCGACAAATACAATGTTGATGCAATAATGATTGGCAGAGCTTCGATTGGAAAACCATGGATATTTCAAGAAATAAAACACTATTTAAAAACTGGTCAAGATCTGCCTAAACCAGGAGTTACAAAACTCGTTGAGTATGCTAAGGAACATTTAGAAAAGTCTCTGGAATTTAAAGAAAATCAAAGAGGAATATATGAAATGAGAAGACATTTTGCTTTATATTTTAAATGTATTCCAAACTTTAAAGAAACAAGACTAAAGTTACTGACTGCCCAAACTAATGAAGAAATTAATAAGATTTTAGATTTCATCTACATTAAATTTGGGCATATTGGACCGGATGATTTTTTGCCGGAAAATTCAGTTTAAGTTTTTTACATTTTTTGCTTATTTAGAGCAATATTTAAAATCTGATAATTGTTTAATAATTTAAGTCTTTTATGTAAGTTTGTATTTAAATTAAATAATAAAATATATGTTTTCAGGAATAGTTGAAGAAACAGCAAAAGTTGTAAAAATAGAACAAGACCGTACTAATTATCATTTTTATCTGACTTGTTCATTTGCCGATAAATTAAAAATTGATCAAAGTGTTTCGCATAATGGTGTGTGTCTAACTGTTGTTGATATTGATAAAGAACAAAAGATATACAAAGTTACTGCAGTTCAAGAAACTCTTGACAAATCAAATATGGGACTACTGCATGTAAATGACGAAGTAAACATTGAAAGAAGTATGACCATGGACAAGCTACTGGACGGACATTTGGTACAAGGGCATGTTGACCAAACAGCGATTTGTTCCGAAGTAAAAGAGTCTGACGGTAGTTGGTATTTTACATTTAACTACGACAACTCTACAGGGAATATTACAGTTGAAAAAGGTTCTGTATCTGTAAATGGCGTAAGTTTAACAGTTGTGAACTCAAAAAAAAATCAGTTCTCGGTTGCAATAATTCCTTTTACTTATATGGTAACAAACTTTCATAATATAAAACCCGGAACGGTTGTTAATCTTGAATTTGATATAATAGGTAAATACATTCAAAAAATTATGGCTGCCTATCTTGAAAATAAATGATAATTATAAATTTTACTTTGCATTTTTCATCTAATCTCAAAATTTATCTTTAGAATTTTGAACTTAAAAAAATATATTACAAACGTAAGTGCATTGCAGTTTTTTCAAATTGTAAGATTTGGTGTTCTATTACTTATAAGTATAGTATTAACGAAGACAAAATTACGAGTTGGTGAAATTGGGGTATATGAAACATTTTTACTTATTGCTGGCAGTGTCAGTTTCTTTTGGATTGGCGGGATGCTTCAATCTCTATTGGCAGTATTTAAAAACAGTAAGACTTTTGGCACCTCCGAAAAAAATCCAATTTTATTTAACATTTTTCTTTTATTTACTTTAATTAGTTTCTTATCTGCTGTATTAGTTTTAGTATCTCAACCATTTATATCATCACTATTTAGTTTCCATGGGAATAAAATTCCTTACATGAGAATTCTTTTCATGTATATTGTCGTTTCTGGTCCGGTAAACCTTGTCGAATATTTTTATTTGCTTAAAAATAAGCCCAAACTTTTAATCATTTATGGAATTATAACTTTTACGTTACAGCTTTTATGTGTTACACTACCTATAATTTTCACATTTGATTTAGCTTATGGGCTTTACGGATTTGTATTTATTAATGGTTTAAGGTATTTATGGCTAATTGTTCTTGTTTACCGTTATTCGGAAATAAAAATATCTACTACTTTTTTGAAAGAATTTTTGAGGCTATCCTCTCCGCTGGTTTTAAGTATCCTATTAAGCGGAAGTGCTCAATATTTTGACGGTTTTCTGGTTTCATACAAATACGACGAAGCAACACTTGCAATATTTAGATACGGGGCAAGAGAACTCCCATTTATTATATTACTTCTCGATGCTTTTGGCAATGCTCTTACTCCGAGATTTTCGGATCCTAATAACAGAAAAATTGCATTATCAGAACTTAAAACCGGCACGGCAAAACTAATGCATATTTTATTCCCCGTAGCAATTTTAATTGTTCTGACTAGTAAATATATTTATCCTATAATTTTTAATCAATATTTTGAGTCAAGTGCTGTAATTTTTAATATTTATGTTTTAATAATTATTACAAGATTCTTATTTACTAGAATTATACTTATTGGTATTAAAGAAACCAAACTTATTCTTAAATCTTCGTTAATTGAAATAGTAATTAATATCAGTTTAAGTTTAATCCTAATTCAATTTTGGGGTATATTTGGAGTAGCAATTGCCACAGTAATTTCATATCTTATAGAAAAATTATATTTAGTCATATGTTTAAAATCAAAACATAATATCAAACCATCTGAATATATAAACCTAAAATATTTCTCATTATATTCGCTTGTATTAATTATAGCCTTTTTACTAAGTTTTTTGCTCTTATAAATTTCTTGAATGTTTAAACTAATCTTAAAAGGAACAACTGCATATAAATGGACACAGTCTAAAGACAACTGTTTTTTAGGTTATATATATACTTCATCTGAAAAAATTTATCGCAATAGCGAAGCAATTAACCTACTCAACGAATTATTAGAACAAAACCAAAATAACTTGCTAGAAATAAATAATTATGAAGGGTTATACAGTTTTATCAAATTGTTACATGACAAAATAATAATTGTTACCGATATAGTTAACTTCTTCCCGATTTTTTATTTAAGACATAATAATCAGTGGATTATTAGTGATGACTGGCAAAGTTTAATTGATTATAAATCAACTTTTGACTTTAATGAAGAAGCATCAATCGGGTTTCTTTCAGGTGGCTTTGTTTGTGGTAATAAAACTTTAGATAAAACCATAAAAAAAACTGAATCAGGAGTCTCTTTAACGCTAAATTTTGATGGCACAACCTCAAAGCAAAGCCATTTCGATTTTATTCCACAACATTTTACCGAACTAAATAAAACTGATCTTAAAAATGTTGCCGAACAATTATTCCTTGATGCCGGAAAAGAAATGATTGGATTTCTAAACCACCGTACAGCAATAGTTCCTTTAAGTGGTGGCTTCGATTCTCGACTAATTGTTTGTTTGTTAAAAAAATTAAATTATGAAAATGTAATTTGTTTTACCTATGGACGCAAAACAAAAGAAGTTGAAATAAGTAAAGATGTTGCTGCTGCTCTCGGATACAAATGGTATTTTATCAATTATGAAGAAATTGATTCCGAAAACTATTTGCTAGACCCTTCATTCATTGACTATGTACACAAATACTCCAATGGTTATTCGATGTTTTTTCTTCAAGAATATTTTGCAATGCGAGAGTTATTAAAAATGGAGGTAATCCCAAAAGACTCTGTTTTTCTTCCCGGACACTCAGGTGATTTTATAGGCGGAAGTTATGTTGAGAAAACTGCAGCGACAAGAATATCTCCAAAAAATTTAGCTCCATATCTATTAAAAAAATATTTCTTTTTCAAAAAACCTTCAAGAAAAAACAAGGACATACTAATTGCTGATATTGTTGAAACACTAAAAGATTATCCGGTTAAAAATACAATTTCTAAGATTTACAATCCTTATGTCGAAGATTGGGACATAAAAGAAAAACTTTCAAAATTCATTTTCCGATCTTCATATGTATTTACTCACTTTGGTTTTGAACACATATTTCCCTTATGGACAAGAAAAACAATTCAATTTTTCAGAGCTGTCCCATATGAAATGCGTTCTGAAAAAAAACTGTATAACGAAATATTAATTGAGAAGTTTTTTATCTCCTTAAATGTTTTTTTTGGCGAAGAAGAATTGAAACAAGTTTCAAAGATTTACATGAAATATCAAAGGCTTAAAGACAGTTTAAGAAATGCTTTCCCATGGTCATTTGTTTTAAAAAAAATGATCAATTACGATTGGTTAAATTATTATGTATTTACTAAAGCAATGGAAAAAGATTTAATAAGAAAAAATTATAAGCCTCTTAAAAGATTTAAAATGTTTACTGCAATAATTTGTCGTTGGTATCTCGACTTAATAATCTCTGAGAATAAAAAATTTAATTAAATTTAAGCTTTCTGCCCGATTTAATAATGTTCAATGCCGTATCTAAAACCGGATCTATTGTATTTGAAATTTCATAAAAAGATGAGTCCCCCAAAATTTGTCTTGCAATATATGCATAAACATTATTTTCAATATATTTTCCGGAAATATAAATATCGGATTGTCGAATAGTAATCCCATTACTTTTTACATAACTCCAAAATGCTTGCATAACATTGTTACTTTTTAGCAAAGAAATCAACTCCGCTGTCGAAGTAACATCTTGAAGCATTTCTCGGTTTTTATCAACATATTCGATCGAAAATGTGTAATCTAAACTCTTTCTACTGATATCACTATACAGCAACGAATAACCAGCAGTATCTATTGGCACAAATACATCCGGCATAATTCCTCCTCCTCCGTAAACCAATCTACCTTTGGATGTTTTAAAAATTAATGAGTCATTCAACACAATACTATCCTTTTCGAGAAACTCTCCTCTCAAATACCTATTGTAAATGTCTGCATTATATTCATCCTGGCCATTTACGTATGATTTCTGAATACACCTACCCGAAGGCGTGTAATATCTGGCAGTTGTCAATCTTATTATTGACCCATCATCAAAAACTGTAGATTCCTGAACTAAGCCTTTACCGTAAGAACGTCTTCCAACAACAAATCCTCGGTCATTATCCTGAATAGCACCAGAAACAATTTCCGCTGCGGAAGCTGAAAATTCATCAATTAATACAACAACATCTAGATCTATACAAGCACTCCTCTTGGTTGTGGCATTAACAACTTTTTTTCCTCGGGCTCTACCCTCAGTAAAAACAATCATCTTTCCATTTTCAAGAAATTCATCAGTAATATCTGTAGCCGAATTTAGATAGCCACCCGCATTATTCCTTAAATCAAGAATCACAGTTTTCATCCCTGATTGTTTCATAGTAAAAATAGCATCAATAAATTGAGTATGAGTGTTTTTCGAAAAGCTTGTAATCTTTATATAACCAATGCTATCTGTTATTTTATAATACGCATCAACACTCTTTAATGGGATTTGCCCTCTTTTAATTCTGACAGTAAGAAGATTTTTAAAACCCCTTCTATAAACTTTCAATGTAACAATACTGCCCTCCTGCCCCTTAAGTTTTTGCATTACAATTTCATTTGTAATCTTAACTCCTGCTATAAGAGTGTCATTTACATAAATAATTCTATCCCCTGATTTTAATCCGGATTTTTCCGAAGGGCCATCTTCAATAACTGCCACAACCAAAACTGTATCTTTAAAGATATTAAACTGAATTCCAATGCCTTCGAAATTACCTTCGAGTTCTTCCTCCAGTCCTTTAGCTTCTTCGGCAGTAAAATAAACAGTGTGAGGATCCAGTGATTCCAAAAACTTTGGAATAGCCATTTCAACCAACTGTTGTCTAGTAACTTCATCAACATATTCATTGTCAACATAGTCAATAACCATGTTGAGTTTATCCTTTTTGGGTGATATTAGTATACTGTGATTTGTGTCACTTTTGTTAAATACTTCTGCAATAATAATTCCGGTAATAACAGACAATGAAATTATCACTGGCAAAATAACAGTAAATCTTGTATTTTTATATTCATTATCCATTATCAGAAAAATTAATTACTTCAATTTTTGCTCTTCTTAAAAGCTCTAGACCTTCCGTATTGTGGTATTCATCAAGATAGACAACTCTTTTAATGCCAGCTTGAATAATTAACTTCGAGCATTCTATACATGGAGATGTTGTAACATATAAAGTTGCTCCCAGACTATTATTTCCGGATTTTGCAACTTTAGTTATTGCATTCGCCTCTGCATGCAAAACATAAGCCTTGGTTCGGTTATCATCATCTTCGCATTCGTTTTCAAATCCTTCCGGAGTACCGTTAAAACCATCAGAGATAATCATTTTATCTTTCACAATCAAAGCTCCAACCTTGCGTCTTAAGCAATATGAGTTTTTTGCCCAAATAGTAGCCATCTCAAGATAATGCTTATCATATTGAATTTGTTTTTCCTGACTGATTTTACTCATTTCAATTAAATATTATAAAAAACCCTCCATGCGGAGGGTTTGTACCCGGGGCCGGGGTCGAACCGGCACTCCAGGGAAGGAACTGGTGTTTGAGACCAGCGCGTCTACCGATTCCGCCACCCGGGCAATTTTTTTATTATAAAGAACTTTTTACCTCTGTTATTAAGTGGCGTCTACTTCCGAAAATTCAAATTTGAATTTTCGAGAATCCTCGAAAAACTATAATCCGCTTTCATCGGATTTGGTTTTTCGGGACGATTCCGCCACCCGGGCAATTTTTTTATTATAAAGAACTTCTTTTGCAATTTTGGATATATAAACTTCCAATAATCAACTTTGATGCGCAAAGATAATATTTTTTTTATTGTTTCTATTTTTTTTGAATAAACCTCATAAAAAAACTACACAAGTTATCTCACATTATTGTTTAATAATATTATAGAAGATGTTTTGTCAAATAATAAAAATAATTTAAGTTTGTTTAATTTTCTGATTTCAATATAAATGAAAAAATATTTTGGTTTAATCTTTCTTTTCCTTTGCACTTGTAATGTCTTTTCTCAATCATACGAAACAGGCATACCTGGATTTAAAAATTATTCTCCGAAAGATTATGGACAAGAAAGTCAAAATTTCAGCGTGATTCAAGATTACAACTCAATAATGTATTTTGGAAATGCAAATGGAATTATGGAGTTCGATAATTTAAACTGGAATTTGATTAAAGTTACAGGCAGACCTGTAATGGATATTAATAAGAAAAATCAAATATTCTTCGGAGGATATAATCAGTTTGGACAAATAATATATAAAAAAGGACGCCCTCAGGCTAAATTATTTCAAATACATGAAGAATATAAACCCGGGCAAATTAAAAAAGTAGCTACAGACAAGGATGTGGTATTATTTGCTTCATCACACCAACTATTTATCTTTAAGAATGACAGCATAGAACTTGAACATTCGAATGCTCCCGGAATTGATTTGTTTAAATTTAATGATAAGGTTTTAATTTACTTGCCGGAAAGAGGGTTGTTTTATTGGAATAACAATAAAATTACAAAATATAAAGACTTCGATTTATTTAAAAACATAGAAATTGCAGACATTATTCCTTTGAACGAACAAGATTTTCTTATTAAACCTGCTAATCAAAAAGGTTTTATAAAATACTCCAAAGGAAAGACTGAAATATTTTTAACTGAAGCAGATGATTTTCTAAATTCAAATATTTACTCAAAAGGTGTGGTATTAGACAATAACCGACTAATTTTCGGAACTTTACATGGTGGACTTGTTTGTATTGACATGAATGGACATTATCTTTTCTCTCTAAACCGTGAAAGTGGAATGAGAGACAATCAAATAACAGATATTTTTGTATCAAATGATGGAAGATTATGGGTAACAACATATAATGGGATTTGTCTTGTTGAGACACAGTCTGATATCAGCTTTTTTGATTCATCATTCGGATTTAGCGGTGCTATTTTAACGATTTTAAGATATAATGGAGCCTTATATATTGGGACTGCCAATGGAGTCTATAAATATAAAGAAGGAAATATTTATGATAAAGATAGAAATATCTTTGATTTTAGAATAAGATTTGAAAAAATTGATGGAATAAGGGCTATGTGTTGGAAACTTACAACTATTAACAATGAACTTTTTGCAATAACTAGCGATGGAATCTATAAAATTTTTAACAATTCCTGCAAACAGATTTTAAAAGGGAGCTATAACACAATCGTTCCAATGACATATTATCCAGACACATATTTAATTGGAAGTAATCAAGGTTTAATAATTGCAAAGTACAATTCTTATTCAATTGACACTATTGGAACACTTAGTAATTTCAATTATAATATTAGAACTATTTGCGAAGATTATTTTGGAAATTACTGGCTTGGGACAAATGAAGACGGCCTTTATCAAACAAACTTTTTCAACGGATTATCTACACAATCTGAAATTGTTCATTACACCTCAAAAGAAGGATTACCAGAAGCTTTCGACTGGGTTGATGTTTTTTCATCCTTCCATGGAATAGTTTTCGCGACGAGTAAAGGTGCGTATCATTATAATTATCAAAGTAATATTTTTGAAAAAGACAGTTTATTTGGATTCGACTTTTCAAACAACAATTTATATGTTTACCCATTAATTGAAGACTCGAAAAACAATATCTATTACAGTTGCGTGCATGATGGCAAATATGAAAGAGAAACCGGCAAACTAGTTTTTAATGGAGCAAATAAAAAATACACTCGTCTATTTAAACCGTTTACTCAACTTCGTGAATATGTAATAGAAACTATTTATCCGGAAAAAAACGGTGCTGTATGGTTTGGCTCTTCAGACGCACTAATTAAATACGAACCGAAAGACAAAAACAAAAATGAAATAAAGTATAATTGTCTAATCCGTTCAATCGTAATACACAATGATTCAACAATTTTTTTCGCCCCAAACAAAACCACTATAAATAACAAATTACTTATAGATTTCAGTGACAAAACTGTAAGGTTTAATTTTTCTGCTTTATGCTACAACACCTTAGGAAATACTGTATATCAGGTTATGTTAGTAGGATTTGACGATAACTGGTCAGATTGGACGAATGAAACATTTAAAGAGTATACATCTTTAGTCGAAAACGATTACACTTTTAAAGTCCGTGCAAAAGACATTTACGGTAATATAAGTGAAGAAGCTTCAATTAATTTTGTTGTAAAACCTCCTTTCTATCGTACTTGGTATGCCTTTATAATCTACGTAATAGTTTTTGCAGTAATTATATATTTGATACTCAAACTAAACGAATTAAGACATGCTAAAGAAAGATATAGTCTGGAAAAATTAGTTGAAGATCGAACCAACGAACTTGCTTATCAAAAAGAACAAACAGAACAATTGGTAAAAAAGCTACTACCTCAAAATGCGGCAGATGAATTAAGAGAAACTGGTAAGGCAAAATCACAAAAATATGAATTAGTTACGGTTTTATTTGCTGACATTCAAGGCTTTACTGAAATAGCCGAACACACAAAACCAGAAGAGCTAATTAAACATTTGAATAATATCTTTATTAGTTTTGATAAACTTATTGCTAAGTATAATATTGAAAAAATTAAAACTATTGGTGATGCATATATGTGTGCTGGAGGAATGCCTAATAAAGATAATACAAATCCAATCGAAGTTGTTATGGCTGCGCTGGAAATGCAACGTGAAATCAGAAGAATAAATGATACTAGTTCCTTAAAGCTTGAAATAAGGATAGGTGTCCACACAGGTCCTGTTGTTGCAGGAGTTGTCGGCTCCAAAAAGCTTGAATACGACATCTGGGGAGATACTGTTAATATAGCAAGTCGAATGGAATCACACGGGCTTATTAATAAAGTCAACATTTCTGAGCATACTTATAATATGGTTAAAGACTTTTTTGTTTGTCAATACAGAGGTAAAATAGAAGTGAAATATAAGGGTGAAATGGAAATGTATTTTGTACATGAAATCAAAAAAGTTTTATCCGAAAATGCTGATAGAATAACTCCTAACAAAGACTTCTTCATTAAATTGCAGTTCATTAAATTCAAAGCCATTCAAGAAGAAATTCTTGATCAATTGCAAAGAAATCTTCCTTCAAATTTATATTACCATAACTTAAAGCATACAATAAATGTTTTATATATAACTGAAGAAATTGCCAGAGAAGAAGGTGTTGATGAAGAAGAAATGCTACTTCTAAAATGCGCCGCATTGTTTCACGATGCAGGTTTTATGGTAAGTTATGATAATAACGAAGAAATTGGAGCAAAAATGGCTGCACAGACCTTGCAAAGATATAAATTCGGAGAAACACAAATTGAAACCATCAAACGTCTTATTTTAGCCACAAAAATGCCTCCCAAACCAAAAGATTTGCTTGAGAAAATAATTTGCGATGCTGATTTGGATTATTTAGGCAGACCTGATTTTATTCCTATTTCTCAAAATTTATTTAGAGAACTTTTTGAAAGAGGTAAAATTAATACAATAGAACAATGGAATAAAATGCAATACAAGTTCATTTTAAGTCATAATTACTTTACAACTACTGCACGGAAGAATAGGGATACCGGTAAACAAGCAGTTATTGCAGAATTAAAAGAAATGATTTGATTTTATTCATCATCGGGCTCATCTATAACCTCTTTGGAATGATTATCATATAAATCGCGGACTTTTCTATAAACCTTTATTGCCTGCTCATAATCTTTATCCATAATCATTACCTTAACACCATCAATCTGGCCTAAAACGCTTTCGCTGGTAATTGAGCATTCTATTCCATTTTCTTCGAGCTTATCTTTTAATATTTCAGCACGATAAGCGTAACGATACTTCACAAGTGTAATCAATTTATCCTTCATAGTTCAAATTTTTTGTCATTTACGAAAAATAAACAAAATGGTTATACTATTTAACAATTATATGCATCAATAAACATATCTTTGTACGATTATTTAATTTAAATGATGAAAAAATTTGTCGATTTTTTAGTAATTGGAAGTGGTATAGCTGGCCTTTTTTATGCATTAAAAGTTAGTAAGTACGGGACAGTTGCAATAATTTCAAAAGATAACATTGATAACACAACTACGGTAAAAGCACAAGGCGGGATTGCTTCTGTAATGTATAATCCTGATTCATACGAAAAACATATAAATGATACCATAAATGCAGGAGCAGGACTAAATAATAAAGAAATTGTTGAAATTGTTGTTAAAGAAGGTCCTGTTAGAATTCATGACTTAATTAACATCGGGACACATTTTGATAAAGGAAGCGATGGGTATTATGACTTAAATAAAGAAGGTGGGCATTCTGAAAACCGAGTTTTACATTTTAAAGATAAAACAGGAGAAGAAATTCAGCGTGCACTCATAAAAGCTGTACGCAATAATTCTAAAATAGATATATATGAAAACCATTTCGCAGTTGAAATCATCACTCAGCATCATTTAGGAAAATTAATCAGAAAATCTACGCCCGACATAACCTGTTATGGAGCTTACATTTTTGATCAGGAATCTAAACAAGTCATGACATTTATCGCTAAAGCTACATTGATTGCAACAGGAGGTTGTGGTAATGCTTATCTTAACACCACAAACCCCGTAGGCATAACAGGTGACGGTATAGCTATGGTTTATAGAGCAAAGGGTATAGCTGAAAATATGGAATTTGTTCAGTTTCACCCAACTGCATTATACAATCCAAACGAAAAACCAGCATTTTTAATAACAGAAGCCTTACGAGGAGCTGGTGCCATTTTGAAAAATCACAAAATGGAAGATTTCTGTATAAAATATGACAGTCGGGGTTCTCTGGCTCCCAGAGATATTGTTGCACGTGCAATAGATACCGAAATGAAATTATCAGGAGAAGATTTCGTTTTTCTTGATGCCCGTCATATTGCCAAAGAAAAAATATTAGATCACTTTCCTACAATTTATGCAAAATGTATGGATATAGGTATAAATATTACTAAAGATCTAATACCGGTAACTCCGGCAGCGCATTATATGTGTGGAGGAATTAAAACAGATGAATTCGGCAGATCGAGTATTATTAATTTATATGCTGCAGGAGAAGTTGCTTCAACCGGATTACATGGAGCTAACAGACTGGCGTCAAACTCATTGCTCGAAGCAGTAGTATTTGCACATAGAGCCGCAGAAAATGCAGCAAATGTAAATACTCCTAATTCCGAAATCACTAACAAAATCCCCGACTGGAATGATGAGGGAACTATTAAAAACGAAGAACTTGTTTTAATATCTCACTCCCGAAAAGAAGTACAACAAATTATGAGTAATTATGTCGGTATTGTAAGAAGCGACATAAGATTACAAAGAGCATTAGACAGATTAGAAATAATTTACAGAGAAACTGAAGACTTATTTAAGTCTTCTAAAATTACTGTCAGTATTTGTGAATTACGAAATATTATCAATGTGGGTTATCTGATAATTAAAATGGCTAAAGATCGTCGTGAATCAATCGGATTGCATTATAATTCAGATTTATTAGATACAATGCAGCCAAAAGTATAAATTTTGAGTCTTATCATTGATTTATTAAATTATTTTATTTACTTTGCTTTATAAACCTTTAAATATTTACAAATTGTTATGAAAAATTTATTTTTACTATTAATTGTTTCTCTGATATCTATCAGTCTGTTTGCAGGATTTGTTCCTAAAAAAGAAGCTGAAAAAGTTGCTAAAAATCATTATTATCAAAGTATTGGCAGCATTAAAAGTATAGAATGGGAAGATATTAAAACCAGTTGTGTATTTGATCCATCTGTTGATGATATCTATAATTTTTATGTTTTCAATGTTAATGGAGATGAAGGATATATTATTGTTTCATCTGATGACCAAATAAAACCAGTACTTGCATATTCCTTTGAAGGTGGATTTAATTACAATAATATGGCTCCTTCTCAAGCAGAATTTTTAAAATATTTTGATGACTGTATTGCTTATGCTTCAGAAAACATAATGCCAATAAACAATAAAGTTGCTGAAGAATGGGAAAACTTACTTAGTTTTGCTCCTGGGACAGATTATAAACAAAAAGTTACCTCCCCGAATTTATTAAAAAATATCAATTGGAACCAAACCTGGCCTTACAATGCACAATGTCCGGAAGACCCTGATGGAATTAACGGACACGTTCCTGTTGGTTGTGTTGCTACTGCTATGCTTCAAGTTATGAAGTATTATAACTGGCCTCCTAGTGGCGAAGGCTCTAAAACACACAATAGTTGGTTTAACGGTGGCTACGGAAATATTACAATAAACTTTGCTCAACAGACTTACGATTGGTTCTCAATGCCAAATTCGGCTTCAACACAAGTAAATACTGAATTAGGTAAAATAAACTTTCATGCCGGAGTTGGTGTTTCGATGTACTGGGGTCCTGACGGTTCAGCTAGCACAACAGATAAAATTGTTACTGCATTGGAAACTTATTTTAAATATTCAACCGCATGCCAATATGTTTCTAAGTCAAGTTATACCGAGACGAATTGGAAGAATCTAATTAAAGCTCAGATTGATGCAGGAAAACCTTTGGTTTATTCGGGTTCGTCAACAACAACCGGCCATGCCTGGAATTGCGACGGTTATCAGGATGAAACTTTCCATATGAATTGGGGCTGGGGTGGTGCCGGTAACGGTTATTACACTTTAGACAACCTTACTTCTACAGCCACTCCCGGTGGACCGGAAAACAATTTTAATCAGGGACAAGATATGGTTATAAACATCTATCCTCGCGAGAGCTTCCCTGCATATTGTACAGGAACAAAAACAATTACCGGTACCGAAGGTGCTTTTGATGACGGAAGTTCAGCAGGTGATTATCAGCCAAACTCTTCTTGTGTATATGTAATTAATCCCACTTGCGGTGCTGTCGTAAATATTAGTTTTAATGATTTTGAACTTGGGGACGGTGATGTTGTTCAAATTTATGATGGTGATCAAACTTCAAATGTTCTATTAGTAACATACGATGCTAATAATACTCCCGGTAGTGATATTACTTCAGGAACAAACGGAGCCTTAACTGTTCGTTTCAACACAAACGCAACATCTCAAGCTGATGGTTGGAATTTAAGTTATTCTGTTAAAAATTGTAAAACAAATATGAGCTACACAGACCCTACTGGTAGTTTTGATGATGGTAGTGGAACATGTCAATATTCTAATTCAACTGTTTGTTCATGGATTATTCAACCAGAAGGAGCATCATATATTACCATTACATTTGACGAATTTGATATTGCTGGAAATGCTGAATTTGTAAAAATCTATAAAGACCAACAACTAACAGCTAATGTTATTGCGACCTTTACTCCTTCTTCAGGGCCAACAGGTCCGATAAATGTCCCAAGCGGAGTTGCTGTTGTTCAGTTCTTTGCCGATGCAAATACTGTTGCTAACGGATGGAGTTTACACTATACTTCTTCTACAAGTGATGTTTCTTCAAATTTGGTAATGTCAAACATGAGTGTTATGCCAAATCCCGGCAATATAGATTCGAGACTTATTTTCACTTTGACTCAGAACTCTGAAACAAAAATTTATATAACAAATATTTTAGGTGAAATTATTGCTACAAAAGAATATAGTCTTATTGAAGGCGTTCACGAATTTTCTATAGGAGAATTATTCAAATCTCAACCTGAAAGTGGTATTTATTTTATTAATGTTGATTCAGGAAATGAAATCAGAACTCAAAAATTTGTAGTTCTGTAAAACTATCAGATAAAAGCAAATAAAAAAGTATCAGCAAAAAACTGATACTTTTTTTATACCCGGTATTTTAAATGAATAGTACAACGTAATAACCAATGTACGCCATCACAAAAAACAAGCCTTCTAATTTACTTATCCTGTGAGTCTTCAATGGTAGAAAAAACAAACCCAGCAAAATTGAAAACCCAAGCATAAAATAAATATCCAAATGTAAAATAGCCGGATTAACATTTAATGGTTTAATTACTGAACTCATTCCTCCAATAACCAAGATGTTAAAAATATTCGATCCTATTACATTACCCGCCGAAATATCCAGATTCTTTTTAACCGCTGCAATAATTGATGTAGTTAATTCCGGCAAACTTGTTCCTATTGCAATAACAGTAATAGATACTATTCTCTCACTAATACCGATAACTTTAGCAATTCCTACGGCTCCCTCAACTAACAAATTTGATCCAATTACCAATCCAACACAACTTGTTATAAATATTATACCTAATAAAACCGGGCTTCGCTTTTTACTCAAATTTTCTTCAATAACAATACCTTTAATTTTATCCTTTCGTAATTTTCTAATAATCCAATAAACATAGGCAATCATTACTACAATCATTATTGAGCCTTCGATCCTTGTTATTTTTAAATCCAGCATAAAAACAAACAACAATACAGTTGCAAGCATAAGAACCGGAAAATCGAGTTTAATAGTCGCCTTTTGAATCGGGATTGCAATTATAACAGCACTAATAGCAAGAACAAGGCCTATATTTGCAATATTACTGCCAACAATATTTCCAATCGCAACATCAGCATACCCATTATAAGATGCATTCAAACTCACAAATAATTCTGGTGCTGATGTTCCCATAGAAATAACGGTCACACCAATAATAAAAGGAGGAATTTTAAAATGAGAGGCCAATTCAGCTCCGGATTTAACCAACCAATTACCGGACAACAATAATATTACAATTCCGGAAATTAAAAATAGATAGTCCATCAAAATATTTTTTGCAAATTTAGTGTTTTTTATTCCTCTGTTTCGATATTTTAAAAATAATTTTTGTGTTCTTTTTATTGATTATCAAATGAAAAGCATAAATTTGTCAACCAAAAGTTATTTTTATGGCATTACAGGAAAGTATTGAAAAACAAGGGAATTGGTTATTCAAATATCGCAGTTTTTTACCTCTTTTAATACTTATACCCAGATTAAGTTGGTTTATCTATCGAATTATTGAACGTGGTTTTATCAATCCATGGTGGCTTGATTTGATTTTTTTGGTTATTGGATTTATTGGTTTAGGAATACGAATTTTTACTGTAGGATTTACGCCAAAAGGGACAAGTGGAAGAAATACAACAGCAGGACAAGTAGCAGAAACTTTAAATACATCTGGCATCTATTCTATGGTCAGACATCCGCTATATTTAGGAAATTTCTTTATGTGGTTAGCTCCGGTTTTAATGATATCGGATTTATGGTTTACATTATTTTTCTGTGCATTTTATTGGATATATTATGAAAGAATAATGTTTGCCGAAGAAGGCTTTTTGAGAAAAAAGTTTGGAGACCAATATATGATTTGGGCAGAAAAGACTCCCGCATTTATTCCAAATTTTTCAAATTACAAGAAATCTGTTTTGACTTTTTCAGTACGGAATGTATTAAAACGAGAATACAATGGCTTTTTCAATATGATTGCTATAATGACATCTTTCAGGATTTTGGCATATTATATTGTTGATTCAAGATTCTTTCTTGATATATCATGGATTATTATTTTTTCGTGTGGATTTTTAATATTTGGGACTTTAAAAATTCTAAAAAAATTCACAAAAGTACTTGAAGCAGAGGGTAGATAAATTTTATTATTTTTTAACATTTCAGCTCTGATTAAAATTATATTTTTAACAAAAAAAATCACACAAATAATGAACGCACTAGTAACAGAAAATATAGAAAAAAAATTTGCCAATCATCTTGCCTTGGATGATGTTTCAATTGAAGTGCCACAGGGAAGCATTTTTGGCTTATTGGGGCCAAATGGTGCCGGTAAAACGACATTAATCAGAATTATTAATCAAATAACCGCCCCCGACAAAGGCAATGTTTTTATTAATGGCGAAAAGATTAGCTCAAAACACATTTCTAAAATCGGATATCTTCCTGAAGAACGAGGCCTCTATAAAAAAATGAAAGTGGGCGAACAGGCCTTATACCTTTGTCAACTTAAAGGGATGTCCAAATCTGATGCATTAAAGAGTCTGAAGAAATGGTTCGAAAAATTTGAAATCCAGACATGGTGGGATAAAAAAGTTGAAGAACTTTCAAAAGGTATGCAACAGAAAATTCAGTTTATTATAACAATTCTGCATAAGCCCGAAATACTGATTTTTGATGAGCCCTTTAGTGGTTTTGATCCTATAAATACAAACATCTTAAAAGAAGAAATATTGGAACTGCGTAAAAACGGAGCAACAATTATATTTTCAACCCACAACATGGCTTCTGTCGAAGAAATTTGCGATCATATTGCTTTGATAAATAAATCGAAAAAAATACTCGATGGAGATATAAACTATATACGTAATACTTATGCTTCCGATATTTTTGAAATAAATTTCGACGGATATTTCAACAAACTCGAATCTACTTTGACTTCTGATTACAAAATTGCCGAAGTTATTGAGAATTCTCATGGTGCTAAAATGAAAGTCGAAGTCCTAAACAAGGAAATGAAAAGTAATGATTTACTAAACCGAATGACACAATTTGGAAGTATTTCTTTATTTCAAAAACATTTACCAAGCATGAATGATATTTTTATCAAACTAGTGAATGAAACTAATTCAATAACCGAATAATATAATTATTATGAGTAAAGTAGGATTGATAATAAAACGTGAATACAGTACAAGAGTTAAAAAGAAATCGTTTATTATTATGACGATTATTGGTCCATTATTATTCGCGGCAATGATGATAGCTCCTGTTATTCTTATGCAACTAGAAGACGATGAATTTAAAAAGATCGCTATAATTGACGAGTCGGGAATGTTTCAAGAATCATTAAAAAACACAAAATACATAGAATTTAATGATGTCTCTGCTGAATATTACGATCCTGCAACCGTTTCATATAATATTACATTAGCCAAACAGAAGTTAAAAGACTCCGAGTATTATGCTTTATTATACATTCCGCATACTGCTGTGCAGGGAGTAAAAGGTTCTGTTGTGTTATATTCTTACCAACAACCAAATGTAGGTTTAAAAATGCATATTGCTAATGGAATTGAAAAACGAATTGAAGACATCAAATTAAGCATTAAGGCCGGTGAATTAGGAATTACAGAAGAAGAAGTAACTGAAATTCTTAATGTTGTGAATACAAACATTGACATCGTCACTTCGACACTTGATGAGGATGGGGGAGAAAAAGAATCGTCAACCGAAGTTGCAATGATTATAGGTTATATATGTGGATTTTTGATTTATATGTTTGTATTTATGTACGGATCACAGGTTATGAGAGGTGTTATTGAGGAAAAAACCAGTAGAATTATTGAAGTAATCGTTTCTTCAGTAAAGCCATTTCAACTCATGATGGGAAAAATTATCGGAGTTGCTTTGGTTGGATTGACTCAATTTGTATTATGGGTTGTCCTTACCATTGCTATTGTAACAGGAGCACAATCTGTTTTACTTAAAGATTATGATACAAGTAAGATGAGCCCACAAACAGTAACTTTAGGTTCAAACCTTGATGAAAACATGCCCACTCCCGACGAAGAAGCTATGAAATTTGAAGAAATATTTAAAGCTGTTTTTGCTGTTAATTATTTCCAGATCATAATATTATTCTTATTTTACTTCATTGGAGGTTATTTGCTATATGCAGCAATGTTTGCCATAGTGGGTTCTGCTGTTGATAATGAAACTGACACACAACAATTCATGCTGCCTATTACTATTCCGCTTATTTTGGGTATCATAGTTATGGTCTCTGCCATTAACAACCCATCGGGATCACTCTCGTATTGGTTTTCTATAATTCCATTTACATCTCCAATTGTTATGATGGTTAGAGTTCCATTT
>Ga0116143_10000288_pt1 | contig 70178 bp, 62 predicted proteins | sample AD_UKC034_MetaG_FD_89745 | JGI IMG/M metagenome (GOLD analysis project Ga0116143, IMG submission 89745) | Active sludge microbial communities of municipal wastewater-treating anaerobic digesters from USA - AD_UKC034_MetaG | ecosystem: Engineered > Bioreactor > Anaerobic > Digestate | place: USA... | reverse complement strand
AGGTCTGTTCAAACGTGCTGGTTTTAAAAATGCCATTAGCATGAAGGGTGGGGCTGAAGCCTGGATCGAAGCCGGTTTGCCGGTGGTGAAAATTGCCGATGCTTCCGGGGCGGCATCTTCATCAGCAACGGCATATAGAAACCCGGATCTGCCGGAACGTCTGGTGCCGGCTCAGCTCAGGCAGATGCTCAAAGATCTGCCAGGAACCTTTGAAATAGTCGATATCAGACCACCTGAACAGGTTCGCGATTATAATCCGCTCGCTGCAAAAGCTGTCGCCATCTTCGATCTGATCGAGAACCAGTCATGGCTTGCCGGCGAAGTGCCTCTGATAATAGTAGACCGCGATGGTTCTCTGGCAATGATCGCGGCCGGGATATTGTCGCGCAAAACCCGGCGGCCGATCAAGGCTCTGCTCGGTGGGTTGGAGGCTTACTGGCGCGAAGTCGAGGTCGGTTTTCTCAGAGATCGCACGATCGAGCCAGATGCCGGAACCGGCCAGATAAAATCTATGCCTGCTGCCAAAGAACCGGTTGTCCCACAGCCGGCGCCAAAACCAGTCAGAAAGGGGGCCGGCTGCTGACATATGAATTATGAACAACCGGGAAACCCGTATCTTAATCCTTATCTGGCAGGCTTTTTGTTAGGCCTGACTCTTCTTGCTTCTTTTCTGATACTCGGCACTGGACTCGGTGCTTCCGGAGGACTGGCAAGATTGTCGGCCTGGTGTGGGCTCTGCATCAATCCCGAGCAGATACTCAACTCAGAGTATTTTGGTGCCTGGGGTGCGCAGCCGCTTAAATACTATCTTGTCTTCATGCTTGCCGGTATTCTGGTCGGTGGCTTTGTTTCTGCGGTTTTGAACCGTCGTGTCAGAATTCAGACCGAGCGTGGCGCTTCATATTCAGCCGGCAAAAGACTGTTGCTGGCTCTGTTGGGCGGTATTATTGCCGGCTTTGCCAGTCGACTTGCGCGCGGTTGCACCTCTGGTATGGCGCTGACCGGCACGGCCCTGCTGACTACAGGCGGTGTGGCTTTTCTGCTGGCAACTTTTGCCGGTGGTTATCTGACCGCTTACATTTTCAGGAGGCAATGGCATGATTGAGACTATTTACAGCAGTAACAGTCTGTCTTCGGTCAATGCTTTTCTGATTTCACTGGTCATTGGTGCCGCATTTGGCTGGTGTCTCGAACAGGCCGGTTTCGGCAGTTCGCGTCGTCTTGCCGGAATCTTTTATTTCCGCGACATGGCTGTGCTCAAGGTAATGTTCAGCGCAGTCGTCACTGCGATGCTCGGGCTGGGCTTTGCTTTTTCCCTGGGCGTTATAAGACCTGAAGCGATCTATATTCCCGAAACTATTCTGGGAGCTCAGATTCTTGGTGGTTTTATCTTCGGTATTGGCTTCGTTATGAGTGGCTGGTGCCCGGGAACCGCGGTCGTTGGCGCTGTCAGCGGCAAATTTGACGCGGTGGTATTTCTGTTTGGCGCCATACTGGGCAGTTATGCGTTCAACTATGCATATCCTTTGATCGAGCCGTTTTACACCTGGGGAGATCTTGGGATTAGCCATATATACCAGGTCGCTGGCTTCGAGTTTGGTGACTTTGCTTTGCTGGTTACGGTAGTCGCAGTCATCGCTTTCTGGATATCAGAACTTATTGAAGAAGGTTTCAGCTTCAGGCGAATCGCTGAGCGTAGTTCTGGATTATGGGCTTTTTCAGTATTCATGCTGATCGGTGCGGTAATGGTGATGGCCCTCGGACGTTCTGGAACCACAGGTTACAAGGTGGTCGAGACCGGAATCTACGCGAGTGAAGTTCTGAGCCATGTTGAAAAAGGTGAAGACCATATCGAGCCCGAACAGGTCGCGCGAGAACTGATTGCCGGGCAGAAACGAATAGTTCTGGCCGATTTACGGACCCGGCAAGAATTCGATGAGTGGCATATTCCAGGGTCGGTACATGTTCCTGTCACTAATGCCGTGAAGGTGCTCGAACGTTATCGAGATTACGACCTCGTTGTACTGGTTTCGAATGGGCCGGTACATCCTGGACAGGCCTGGGTGGTTCTACAGATTTTCGGTTACAAGAACGCACGGGTCATGGCCGATGGCCTGCACGGTTTTTTCGAACGCGTGCTCAAACCTGTGTCATTGCGCATGGAAGTCTTGAGTCATTCTCAAGTCAAAGAGATCAATCATTGGCGTACCATGTTTCTTGGCTCGGGAATGGCTGTCGGCAGCGCGTCTCCGCCAGGGGTTGGCACTGAATAATATGCCGGTATAATTCCTCCGGCAAAAAAAATGCCGGAGGGATTGTATATTATTAAAAACTTTGTTAAAATTTATTAGTATCTTCTGTATGAAGTAGTAAGTATCTGTCTCTGTTTTTGTTATCTATTTCCCTTTCTCCGCTTCGTAACAGTATATGAGTATCGATTAAGAAGGAGCGTAAATGCATCGCATTAAAATTTGTGTTTTCTTATTTCTGCTTTTGTCTTCTGCTTTTCTCGGCGCCCAGCAGGATCGACTGCATCTTTTCAGTTCGCAGCTCGACAGCATCTCAGACAATGGTCTCAGACAGACTCTCAGTAACAGTATTATTGCCGGTCTGATCGAAAACCAGCATGATTTCGATCGCGCCGTTGCACAGGCCGAAGCAGCAGCCAATCGCAACAACCCAAACGGTTTTTCTGCCTACGGCAGCCGCAATGCTTCAGCCATAGCTGACGAAATCCGCCGTATCTCGGCAGCCATTCCTGGTCTTGATCGCGATGCAGTCAAGGTCGCCAAAAACCCCAAGTTTAAAACCGGCGAAAACTACCTTTTTGTTGACGTCACCTCGGCTGTGCCGAGCAGTTATGAGAAGGCAGTTGAGCTGTGCAACCTTTTCAACCCCAAAAATGGCACCAACGATGCGCCAAGACTTGATAAAGAAATCGATACTTTCCTGAATTCGATCAAAGACGATCCGGTGATCAGACATGCTCTGAGCAGCACCGGCACCACCATCCAGGATCTCAAAAAGAACTGGTTCAGCTCTGGCCTCGGTTTCGAACATGTTGTCGCCGGCGAACTCAACGGCAAAAAGGTAAGCGGCTACCACTGGTGGTACAAGTTTTATCATGATGAACGTGCTGGCAATACCCAGATTCGTGCGGTTACCGCTGATGTCGGCAACCCAAAAGCTTTCACCGGCTCCTTCTACTGGGACCCCGATGGCGAAGAAGGCCCGCTGCCAAATGGCTACAAATCCATTGGCGGTTTTTCAGTCGGCAACTCGGTGCAGGCAATTCTTGCCCTCGGCCACATTGCCATGGAAGTAGCCCGTAAAAATGGCGGAATTGCTGGAGCTATGCGCTTTCGTGCCAATATTAACGGCGCTGAATCATACTGGCAGCTTTATACCATGAACGGCAGCATTAGAAGCCTTTACCCGATAAAAGACACGAAAACTCAGAATGCTGACGAGTATTACGAACTCGAAAGAGAACTCGTCGACACCGCATATTCAGGTGAAACTCTGCACTGAGTATAAACTGATTCAATCGAAAACTGGCACGCAGGTTCGCATTTTATGCGAGCCTGCGTCGCTTTCCAGCACTCTTATGTCGGCGTTGTACAGTTCTTTCAGGTTATCCGGGTTTATGATAGCAGTCGAGTTGCCGGCCGCAAGTATTTTGCCGGCGCGGATAAAAATGGCCCGGTCAGAAGTCCAGAGAGCATGCTCTGGATAGTGGGTCGTCTTGACGCAGGTGATTCCGTTCTGGGAAAGGCGGCGCAGTTGTTTGAGCAGCATCAGCTGATTGCCATAATCGAGACCCGATACCGGTTCGTCCATTATCAGAATTTCGGCCTGCTGCACGAGTGCACGGGCAATAAGAACGAGTTGCTGCTCTCCACCGCTGATCTCTGTATATGAACGCCCGGCAAGATGCGCAATGCCAAGCTGATCGAGACATTCTCCGGCAAGCTGATAATCCTTATCGGTAATACGGCAGAAAATGTTCGAATACGGAACGCGGCCAAGCGTGACGACATCGAGAACCCGGTAGGCGAATACTGCAGAATGGCGCTGTGGCACATAAGCCATTTTTTTTGCCCGCATGGTAAGATCGAGGGACGCGAGATCCTGGTCACCCAGCATTACTCTACCGCTTAACGGTTTGAGAAAGCCAAGCATGAGCTTCAGAAGGGTGGTTTTGCCGCTGCCGTTCGGCCCGAGGATCGAAGTGACAGTGCCCGCTTCGATGCTGAATGAGACCTCGTTGATGGTTTTATGTGGGCCCCAGGAAAAACTGAGATTTTCGACGCGGAGTGGATGCATCAGTTCCACCTGCTTTCAGTGCGACTGAGAACCAGTATGAAAAACGGCACTCCCATCAGTGATGTCATTATGCCGATCGGAATTTCTCCGGCAAAAGCAGTGCGGCAGATGTTATCGACGATCAGCAGATAAATTGCGCCGATCAAGGCTGAGATTGGCAGAAGACGCCTATTGTCGGGGCCGCAGATCATTCGCGCAATATGAGGAATCATCAGCCCGACCCAGCCGATCATGCCACCGAGAGCGACAGTAAGCGAACTTATCAGAGTCGTGATCACGATCAGCAGCACCCTGATGCGCTTTACATCGACCCCCAGGCTGGCCGCTTCCTCGTCACCCATGCTCAAAACGTTGAGATAGCCTGACATGGCTATGATCAGGACTATGCCAATACCGACAAATGGCAGAACCATGGCCGCAGCCGAACTCGAAACCGCCGAAAAGCCACCCATCAACCAGTAGACAATTGCCGGCAGTTCATTTTGTGTGTCGGCGACAAATTTTATAACTGAAAGCAGCGAGGTAAAAAGAGACGAACTGATGACGCCTCCCATGATCAGCATGATCAGCCGGTTGCCCGGAAAAAAACGCGCAAGCATAACAGCAGTAGCCACTGCAGCAATGCCGAATCCAAAGGCAAAAAACTGAGCAACCAGAATATTATTGCTTATCAGCATGCCTAGAGAAGCTCCAAACGCGGCCCCGGCCAGCACACCAAGCAACGCTGGCGAGACGAGCGGGTTCATGAACATGCTCTGATAAGCGGCTCCAGAGGTTGCCAGCGCCGCGCCGCAAAGCAATGCGGTAAGAACTCGCGGCAGTCTTATCTGGCTGACCACGGTTCGAAAAGTGTCGGCTGTAGCAGGCGCGACATCGAGGGTTTCAGCGTCGAAGCCGACGAGGACCGCAGACCATGGAATACTGATCGTGCCGATGTGTAGCGAAACATAAGTCGTTACCACAATTATGGCAAGCAGCAGAAAAAGTGTGAGCCGGTATTTTGTAGGTGTCATGGTGCGCCTGTGCAATAGGTTAAAGCCGAATGATAAGCCGAATTACTCAATCAGTAAAGCAAAATATCAATAGCTGGGTGTATAGTGTCAATGACTGATTTTTTTGCAAAGATTACGGGAGAGTTATGAAAAGAATCTTAATCTGCCTTACAGTTCTGTTTTTGTGCCCATATCTGCTTTTTGCCGGAAAAGATGATGACATGTTTGACAAGGCCAACGAACTCACATATGAAGGGCAGATGAAGACAGCCAGAAAGCTTCTGGAAGGCGAAGCTGTTCCTGGAACTGACGCTGGAGTTGTCAGCCGTCCTTCTGCTGATGAAGGCTGGGATGGTACTGCAATGTTTCTTGGAATGATCTGGGGAGCATTGGGCACTGGCTACTTCATTTATGGCAAAAAAACGGCCAGGGCAGGCTTTCTGATCTGTGGAATCGGGCTTGTCCTGATTCCCATGTTTGTCAGCAGCGCTCTTTACAATGCTATTATCGGCATCGCGTTATCGGCTATTCCTTTTAAAGTCGAGATATGAAGTCTAAGACTGGTTCAGAGATTGGTGTATTTGGTTGCCTTGCCGCGGCATTTTTCGACCGGGTAACGTTCGGCGTTCTTTTTCATTTTGCTGTCGATAGCCGCATACATATCGATGCCGAGGTCATTGGCAAGCAGCATCAGATAGACCACGGTATCGGCGATTTCATCGGCGAACCGCTGTTTGTTGCTGGTTACTTCGGCGGCGACTTCTTCTTCTGACTTCCAGAGGAATTCCTGCATCAGTTCGGCAGCTTCGATTGCAGCCGCCATTGCAAGATCTTTGGGCTTATGAAATTTTTCCCAGTGGCGTTCCTGGCGGAATATGATGAGCTTTTTCAACAGTTCATGGTATGTTTTCATCAGTTGCCTCGGTTTCTGAATGTCTCAGGTTTGACGTTAGCTGGCAGTTCTGCAGGTATTGTAACACTTATTGGCGGAGTATAGTAGCCCTGCACGGCTTCAGCATTAACCGGCATGCTGAAAGGTTTCGTACCTGCCTGCTGCCAGTTGCTCAAAAATGTCGATATCTCATCGGTTTTCGGTGTTATCTTGAATTTACAGTCAGCTCCGGAAGCAGCAAGCTGCACCACTGCCCGAAAAGAGTTGTTGGCAATCGCATGATCAAGTGGTGTCATACCCTTTTTGTCGGCAAGATCAAGTTTCTCTCTGTTCTTGTGCTTCTCTATGAACTTTGCAATCAGCGCATCCTGATTCAGGTGAGCAGCAAGATGAAGCGCATTTCTGCCGTCTCTGTCGGCAATACTGGCATCAGCGCCGTTCTCGACAAGATACAGGGCTATCTGCTGATGACCTTTTTCGAGAGCGAACATGGTGGCGGTCTTTCCATTCCAGGTTGATATGTCTGGATCGGCACCATTGCTGATTAAATGCTCGACTTCGGCTTTAAGTCCGCCTCTTGCCGCATAGGTGAGCGGAGTCATATCGAAACCATCTTTCTGGCTTGAAACGAGCTGTTTCGCAGGCAGGTTTTTGAGCAGAGCAGTGTCGCGCCTGATAACAGCATTGTGAACCGGGTAGTAATACCTGTGATAGATGTCGTAGAACGCCTGACTCGTGTGCCCGACGAGATGGGAAGACACACGCCAGAAGCCATAGCGGTTATAGCAGCTGTCATCGGTCGTGAGATTCCAGTATGCCGGGTACAGACAGATAAAAAGCCAGGGAGCTACAATCAGCAGAGCTATCGGCGTTGTCAGGCAGGATTGACTGGCCGGCATCTTTTTTTTCATTTTTGGTTACTCTATCGTAATGTTGCAGTTCTAATACTATTCACTTTTGTATAGCTTGATCGAGCCAATCATGCCAGGGTCACCGGGCAGCGGGTAAATTGAAATTCCATGCGCTGGAAAGTGCAGACCCGGCGATCCCGGTCTTTCCTGGGGTACTCCGAGTCGAACGCGGGCTTCGCGTATCGGGCTGCCGACTGTCAGACCTTCGCGGGTTGCGATTTGCCCGAGAAGCTTGCTGTATCTGCCAGTCAGATTTACCTGCATTATTTTTTTGCAGTCCGGGTCGGTTTGCAGGGTGATTCCTGAAAATATCAGCTGCTGTCCTTCGCTCGTTTTGATACTTGCCAGCGGCTTGCCCAGACTGACAAGTGCTGACTCGATGCTTTGGCCGATGTAGTCTGAAACCAGCGCAGACTTTTCGCTCACGCTTTTGCCAGTCAATAAAGGCTGTTTTGCTGGCACATTAACTTCGCGGGCCACGGTTTCGGCAGAAAGTCCTGTTTCGGGGCTCAATATCACTGCGTTAGACGGAATATGAGCTCTGACCGCAACCGAGACAGCAGCATCAGTGGCGGTTGTCGGCGACAAAATACTGTTTTCGTCGAGAGAGGGAATACGACTGGGAAGAGGCTCCAGCTCATATTTATGTGAATGTGAGCGAGGTGGCTCTGAAATAGCTGCTTCTGTCAGCTTTGCTGGTTCTTGATCTCTCTGCTCATGGGTTGTCTGAGTCGGCGAAGCTTCTATCGTCTTATCAGCAGCGACTTTGGCCGTTGCAATCTTATCGGGCTCAGTGTTGCTGTTGCCAGCAGGCTCGTTGTCATGCGCAGCTGTAGTTATCTGGGGTGGCGAGTCGGGCGGTAATTCAATAGAAGCGCTTGTTACCGGCTCTATGACAGAATTCACCAGGTCTGCCGACTGGCTGGATGGTGGCAGTTGTATGTTTTCTGTTGCGGCTGCAATTCGCGTGTCTTCTGGTTGTGTAACAGGCGCCGTGGCAACTGAGACTTCTGAGTCTGGAGTTGCAGCAACCTGATTCAGAGGGAACAAATCTGGTCGCAGTGCAACGGCAGTGTCCTGATGAAATACCGGTTCCGCAGGTGGCGGGCCTTCCGGCGGTTCAAGCGTGTCGTCTCTCTCGTCAGGTGCTCCAGACGCAAGCAGGAGCTGAAAGACTGGTTGATTGGAGATCTTGAGGCTGGTCTTGAACAGGCTTTCCGACACGAAATCACCTGTCATCGCGGTGATGGCAACAATCACGGCTACGATGGCCGTTCCTGCTACTGCCTGCGCTGTGGGCAAAAAGACGGCATCGATCAGCGAAGCTGCCGAACGTTCGCTTGCTCTCGCAATGAAAGTGTTGTTGATCTGATCGACAACCAGTTCGATGTTCTTGGAACCATAAATCATGTTGGTGTTGCGCAGATAACTTTCATGCAGCGATGTCAACAGCTTGTTGGCTTCGGGAAGTTCGAGGTTGTAATCGGTCAGGCGATACAGTCTGCGATTTTCGGTAAGCATGAGAATGGCGTAACGACGGGTCGATTGAGAAAATAATTTCTCGATGATTGGTTTCGGGCGGGCTGATACGCCTAGAGAGCTGATCTTGTCAAAGGTTGCAAGAACGACTACTCTGGTGTAGAAGTAGCGGTTATAAATCTTGACCACCATTGATTTTTGCAGGTCGATTATACAGTGGTCCTTGATGGCTTCAATCGGAATGGCGAATATCTCAAAAGCGCCACAAGCCAGCAGAAAAAAAATCAGCTGGTTGAAGAAGAGCGGCGGATCGATGGCAAACGGAAATATAAGATTTACTGCAATCGCCAGAAGCTGCAGAAACAAAAAACTCAGGCAGAGAAACCTTGTCCAGCTGGCAATTCTCTCGATGAATCCAGTGCAGACGAATTCATGTCGCAATGGAATTTCGTTTTCAGAGTCGAGTGATGGTATTGTCGTCATATGTTCCTCGCGTGATCCCTATTTGATGAGGTGCAGACGTTGTCTGGGTTTTTCCGGGGCGGGCGCCAGTCTTTCTACGATAAGAAGCAGAGCCCCGTCTTCGTAACTTACTCTGGCGCTGTTGCTGATTATAACATTGCTCAGTGTCAGTGTCGAACCTGATTCTATATCATGGTTGTTCAGCTTGAACTTGAATCCTTCCAATGATAGCCGGGTAACCCTCGCGCTCATTGCCAGCAATGAAGCTCGACAACCGGATTTGCCGCTGATACAGCTTGATTTTTCGACAAAGCTGATTTCTTCGTTGCATGTGATTATGCGGGCTTGAGGATATCGTTGCAGCAGCTGCAGATTGAACATGGTCTGGTCAAGCCTGCCGCCAGTGGCAGCAAACAGATGAATGTCGTTGTAACCTTGCTCATGCAACATTTTGAGCAGAGCTTCTGCATCGCTGACGTCTTTGTCGACGGGAAGTTCGATGAAGCGGCAAAGCTTTTCGAGTCGGCGCCGGGTTGCGATGGTTATTGAATCCATGTCGCCCATTACCAGCTGCGGTACGATACCAAGCCTGACCGCGAGGTTGGCGCCGCCATCGGCACAGAAAAAATCGAATGATTCGTAGTCGCGGTTCAGCCTGAAAAAATCTGGTGACAGGTCATACTCGCCATTGAGCAATACAACGGCGCGCTCGCTGCAGGGCAGCGGACGTGGGGTCTGACCGGATTCCATGCTCATCGATAATTCCCGGCAAAAAATACTGGCATATAAACAATTTTTAAATATTTACGATATGATAATAGAATAGCCGTGGATAATCTACTGGCAAGCTTTTTTTTCGGATTGATGGCAATGACTACTGACAGAAGGAATTCACAGAGTAGACGAGGATCAGCCAGCAGCGCAGGCGACCGACGTAATCGCGATGACCGGCGCGCTGCCGACCGTCGTGGCAAAGCACTCAAGGCACAGTCGGAAAAACCCGCTCGGCCAGCAAAAGCATCTGGTTTAAAGGGCTTTTTCAGGCTGGTCGCAATTCTGTTCATGGCGTCTCTGGCTTTGTTCAGCCTGATCTTCATCATATTTTTTGCGAATATCGATTACTTTATGGCCAAAGCCGGCGAACGACTGCTGATCAGCGCCGAACGGGTTACCATCGACCCTTCGAGTCTTACCGATCGCAGCAGCCGGGCAAATATAAATTTGCGTGTCAATAACCGTCTGCCTCTCAATGTTGTTATGCAGAATCTCAGCTTTTCCATGCTGCTGAACGGATACACCATCGCCAAAGATGCAGCATTCATGCCAAAAGCTGCAATAAAGGGCAATTCTGCTGTAACCGTGCCGGTCTGGTGCCAGGTCGATTCGATCATGGCTCGACGTGGTCTGCAGAAAGCGATCGAGGGGACCAGAAGTCAGTCTGCTCTGCCGGTCATTTCCGGCCGCAGCAGCACAATTGCCGAAGACCTTAAAAAAGTCAGCGTTCTTGAAGGCATCGCCGAATTCAGGCTGTCTGCCGGCGGTATCGAAATACCATTCCGCCGCCGCTTTTTTATCGGCACCCGTTAGAAGAAACTGGCGATATCCTTGTAGGTAACGAACACCAGCAGGCTCAGCAGGGCAATCATGCCGGCAAAATGCACAGTTTCTTCGACCTTGGTGGTAATCGCCAGCTTCAGACCTGTAATACGGTTGATCACCCAGAAGACAAGCTCAAGAAGCACGAATACGATGCGGCCACCATCGAGAACCGGCAGTGGCAGGAGGTTGATCAGACCTATGTTGACCGACAATATGGCGGTCAGGTAAAGCAGGTCGAAGATGCCCTTTGACGACTGGTCTTTGATCATCTTCATGATCTTGACCGGCCCGGCGACGTCAGCCTGAGTCTGGCGCGTGAACATTTTGAACAGGCCGCCGACAGTCTGAGCGATCACGTTGACGCCATCGTTGATGCCTTTGCTGACAGCTCTCGAAAATGGCAGCACCTGAAAATCGAAATTGTTCGGAGCAAGGCTGATGCCGATGCGGGCAGCACCTGGCGGGCCTTCTGGTATCAGCTTGATGGAAAGGGTTTCCTGGTCGTGGATTTCATAAGACAGGTCGGTGGTCGCCACATCATCCTGCATGATGCCGCCGCCGGCTGCCGACTTGCGAATCGGGTGGTTGCGCACTACGCTTAAGGTGATTTCTTTGCCGCCTGCCTGGCCGATCATTCCGACCCCGTCGCTCCAGTCATTCAGTTTGACACCGTCAACGGCGGTAATGATGTCGCCGGCTCTGATGCCAGCTTCATAAGCCGGTTTGCCCTGTGCAGCCTCGATAACCTGTATGTTGGTAAGAGGGCCGCCTGAAACCGTGTAGATAGCGATGAACAGGAAAATCGCCCAGAAAAGATTCATGATCGATCCGGCTGACAGTACGATGATACGGGCCCAGGCCGGCCGGGTCAGATAGCTGCGCGGATGATCGGGTGGCACTACCGGCAGATCTTCATCGACTTCAGGTTTTTCGCCTTCAGGCGTGTCTTCTTCTGCGTTGTCCATGCCGGCAAGTCTGACAAAGCCGCCAAGCGGAAACGGCCGGAATGAATAAAGCGTTTCGCCCCACTGCTTCTTGAAAAGACGATTGCCAAAGCCTATGGCAAATTCGAGCACCCAGATGCCGCAGAGTTTGGCGGTTATATAATGGCCCAGTTCATGCACCAGAGCGATGCTGACCAGCACGAAACATATCGAAAGTATCGTTTTAACGGCGACATAAAGAAAAGCTAACATCCAAAGACCTTTCCAGACTGTTAATTAAAAGCTACCAGAGCATAGCACAGCGGGCCAAGAAAAAGAACACTGTCGATACGGTCGAGAACACCGCCGTGCGCCCCCAGCAGGGCACCAGAGTCCTTCACTTCCGACTCGCGTTTAAGTACTGATTCAAATAAATCGGCAATTTGGCCGATTGTGGCAATGACTATTGCCATAATAATCAGCCGGGGCTGGGAAAGCTTGAGCAGTTGGTAGTGCCCGGCCATGATTACAAAAGCCGCGCAGCTGAGTGCGCCACCTACCGCTCCCGAAATCGTTTTGTTCGGGCTGATCGCCGGGGCGAGCTTTGGTCCGCGAATGCTCATGCCAAAAGCATAAGCCCCCATATCGAGAGCCCAGACTGCTGCAAGAATGATGAACAGTGTTAAACCACTGTCGGCTCGCGCAAGCATCAGGTAAAAAGCCAGACAGAACGGCAGATAGATGAGGCTGAACAGCCCACGCATGAACCGTTGTGTATTGTCTCCCTGCAGGCCTCGCATGACTGTAAACACGACAAGACAGACCAGCGACATGGCGAATGACATCAGCAGGCCGGGAGCGCCATAAAAATGGGCGGCCGGCAGCATGATCAGGGTCGCCAGCCATTCGACCATCGGTTTGTTGCCATTACTGCGGCTGAGCATCTGATTGAGCTCATATTGCCCGAGAATGCAGACCAGCGCCAGAAATACCATTCTGATCTCGTCGCCGGCCGCGACCAGCAGTCCGTAAACTGCAGGAATGCCGATGAGAATGACTGGTATGCGAGCCAGCATGGTTGTTCCTTATAATTGTTCGCTGATTTTGCCGAACCGCCGCTCGCGGTTCTGGTATGCTTCGATTGCTTTCAGCAGTTCGACTTCATCGAAGTCAGGCCATAGTACCTGAGTGAAATAGAGCTCTGCATAGGCGCCCCGCCAGAGGTGAAAGTTGCTGGTGCGCATTTCACCGCTGGTTCTGATCATGAGATCGACATCAGGCAGCTCCGGCCAGTAGAGATAGCGGCTGATAAGTTCTTCGGTCACTTCTTCAGGCTTATGACCGGCTGCCATGATCTTTTTGACGGCATCGACGATTTCGGCGCGGCCGCCGTAATTGATACAAAGATTGAGCGACAGGCCGGGATTGTTCTTCATCAGTTCGGTCGAGATGTTGGCCTGTCTGATGATTTCGGGGGCGAGCTCTTCCATGCGGCCGAGAAGTCTGAATTTGACCCCTTCGGCATGCAGGTCATTGCGTTCTCTGATAATATAGGCACGTATCAGGCGCATCAGCGCTGATACTTCGAAGCTTGGGCGCGCCCAGTTCTCAACCGAAAAGGCATAAAGACTGATATGGCGAACGCCGATATCGTTGGCAAATCGCACCACACCCTTTACCCGGCGGGCGCCTTCCTGGTGGCCGTGTATGCGGGTTTTGCCGCGTGACTTGGCCCAGCGCCCGTTACCATCCATTATTATGCCGATGTGTGCGGGTATCTTGCCTTTGTCGAGCCTGTCGAGCAGCTCGTTTTTGAGCTTTTCCCTGGTGTTGTCCAATGTTATTCCTGACCATCCGGTACGATTGCATCGACCGGACAGACTTCGGCGCATTTGCCGCAGTCAGTGCATTTAGCGGTAATTACGTAAGGAAACCCGATCTTGATTGCCTTGACCGGACAGACAGGCTGACAGGTGCCACAGGATACACATTCTTCGGTTATTCTGTACATGGTTTACTTCCCGAGAATTTCGTTTTCCTTGGCCTTGAATACGCTGTCGATCTGAGCGATGTGCTCGTCGGTCAGTTTCTGAATGCGGTCAAGAGCCTTTTTGCATTCATCCTGGGTGATTTCGCTCTTCTTTTCGCGGGCTTTGAGGTCTTCGTTGGCGTCTCTTCTGACGTTACGCAGAGCGACCTTGAAGTCTTCAGCTTTTTTCTTGGCGTTTTTGACCAGATCGTTGCGGCGTTCTTCAGTGAGAGGCGGAATCGGCAGACGAATCAGATTGCCGTCATTCTGCGGGTTTAGGCCGAGATCGGACTTCTGAATCGCTTTTTCAATTTCGCTCAGGACCGTTTTGTCCCAGGGCTGAATGACGAGAGACTTCGGATCGGGAGCTGATACCGAAGCCACATGCTGCAAAGGGACTTCCTGACCATACTGGTTAACCGTGATGCGACTGAGCAGCGAAGGTGTCGCTCTGGAGGTGCGCATGGTTGAATATTCCTTTTTGAGAACTTCAACTGACTGAACCATCTTGGTTTTGGCTTCGTTTATGATTGATTCCAGAGACATATATTCCTCCTGTTGATTTAACTTTCGATTACGTCGGTGCCGGTAGCGGCGCCGGAGCAGGCTTTGAGCAGGTTGCCCGGCTCAGCGAGCGAGAGGACTTTGAGCGGCATGCGATTGTCGCGACAGAGGGTTATCGCTACGAGATCCATGACGCCGAGATTGCGGCGCAGAACTTCTTCGTAGGTGATCTGCAGAAACTTCGTGGCTGATGGGTTTTTAACCGGATCTGAATCGTAGACGCCATCGACCTTGGTGCCTTTGATCAACACATCGCACGTGGTCTCGATGGCGCGCAGAGCCGCTGCCGAATCGGTGCTGAAATACGGGTTGCCGGTTCCGCCTGCATACAGGCAGACAACGCCGGCGGTGATGTTGGCAACCGCATCATCTATATCATAAGCTGCGACGAGCGGATGCATGGGGATGGCTGAATAAACTTTTGCTTTGACGCCGGCGGCTTCGAGGTGTTCGGCGAAGCAGATGGCGTTCATGACTGTGGCCAGCATGCCGATGGCATCGGCGCGGTGCCTTTTGAGCGCCGGCAGTGTGGTTCTGGCGCCGCGGAAAAAATTGCCGCCGCCAAGAACTATGCCGGGAACGATGCCATTTTCGGTAAGGGTTCTGATTTCTCTGGCGAATCCATCGAGAACTGAGCGGTTGAAGCCGAAGCCATCGCTGCCGCCGAGCATTTCGCCACTCAGTTTGAGCAGTGGTCGTCGGAAACGTATCTGGTCACTGGCTGTAGTCATGTCCTGGTTCCCTTTCTCTGGTCGAAACAGGGGTAGAGACGCCTGAACCTTTCAGGCGTCTCTACTGGGTTACCTTAACTTTCTGGAAATCAGTTTCAACAAAAGCACTTACCCGGCTGCTTCAGATGCTTTTTCTTCCGGGGTGGCGTCACCAGTTGCGGCTTCACCACGGGCCCATCTGCGATAGGCGACCAGCTCTATTCTGGCGCCGACTGCTTTGGACACTTCATTGGTAAGGTCAGAGATCGATTTTTTGTCATCTTTAACATAGGCCTGATCAAGGAGACAGCTTTCCATGAAATATTTGTTCAATCTGCCTTCTGCAATTGAGTGAATCATTTTATCGTTCATGGAAGCGGCAGCTGCAGCGGAAGCCGTTTTAATGATTTCGCGAGCCTTGTCTACCGTTGCCTGGTCGATCCAGCCTTTTTCCATGTTAGATTTCATGTGGTCTTCGCTGTCAACATGAGCGGGATTGATTTTTTCTTTTTCAAGAGCTTTGTTAACGGCTTTTCCAATTAGTTCAGCTTTTGTTTTTTCGATGGCAATATTAAGTTCTCTGGTTTTAACATCCTGGGAGATGTTTGCTGAAGACAATGCTATTGGATTCATGGCAGCAACCTGAAGGGCTACTTCATGGGCGTAGCGATCCACTTCCGGGGCTTTCGCGGCGGCTTCGGTTTCAGCTTTGACCTGAATGATAACGCCGATGCTGCCTTCGCCATGGACGTAGGTAGCAAAGATACCATTCTGGCCGGCTGGAAAAGCGAGGTGTTCAGCGCGGCTTACCGAGATGTTTTCGCCGGTGGTGGCGATTTTTGACTTAATGAATTCTTCGAACGGGTGACCATCGACAGTCAGCTTGTTGAGGTCTTCTGCCGTTTTAACAGAGGGGGTTTTGAGAACCAGATTTGCGATCTTGTTGGCAAAAGCCGCGAAGTCTTCGTTTCTGGCGACAAAGTCAGTTTCACAGTTGACTTCGACAATGGCAACGGAGCGATTGTCGGCGGTGGCCAAAGGAATTACCAGGCCCTGTGATGTGGCTCGGCCAGAGCGTTTGTCGGCTGAGGCAAGACCCTTCTTGCGGAGATAGTCAACGGCGGCTTCGAAATCGCCATTGCATTCCACCAGAGCCTCTTTGCATTTGAGCATGCCGGCGCCGGTCTTTTCACGAAGTTCTTTTACGAGTTGAGCAGTTATCTGCATAGCTTTTACCTTTCAAGTTAAATTAGTCGATTACCAGTTTGTCATCTGCATCTTCGATGGTGTCAACGGCGCCCAGTGCGGTTGCCATGTCGACTTCGCCGTCAGTCATGCCTTCGCGGGTTTCAGCTTCTTCGCTGACTCTGTCGAATGACTTGCCTTCGAGTGCTTCGAGAACTGCATCGGCGATAATTCCGGTAACCAGTTTTACGGCTCTGATCGCGTCGTCATTGCCGGGGATAACGAAGTCGATGTTGTCGGGATCGCAGTTGGTATCTACTACTGATACTATGGGGATGCCCATTTTTCTGGCTTCGGCGACAGCAATCGCTTCTTTGTGAGGATCGATGACGAACAGAGCGCCGGGCATACCCTTCATGTTCTTGATTCCGCCAAGGGCGCGATCAAGTTTTTCGCATTCCTTTTTCATTTTGGAAGCTTCTTTTTTCGGATATGATTCGATTTTACCACTGTCGATCAGCTCGTTGAGTTCTTTGAGCCTCTTGATGCGCTTTTCGATGGTGACGTAATTGGTCAGCATGCCACCGAGCCAGCGGTAATTGACAAAATACATACCGCAGCGTTCGGCTTCCTGTTTGATGATGTCCTGTGCCTGGCGCTTGGTGCTGACGAAGAGAAGAGGCTTGCCTTCGCGAACCACGCTCTTGATAAAATCACAGGCTTCATCGAGCAGTTTGGTGGTCTTCTGCAGGTCGATAATGTAGATGCCGTTGCGGGCGGTGAAGATGTACTTGGCCATCTTCGGGTTCCATCTTCTGGTCTGATGACCAAAATGTACGCCGGCTTCGAGCAGGCTTTTCATTGATACCATGGACATTGAAACTGTACCTCCGGGAAATTTTCCAAAAAGTTAAATTGGTTGTGACATGTTAGCTTATTTGCATGTTCTGGTCAAGTTTTTTGCAGCAAAAAACTCATTGTTGATCGGTATTGTGCAGGGTTCTCGGGCTGACATCTGCATCAGAAAAGAGTTTGGTTGCTGATTAGACCAGAAAACTCTTTGTGGTTAATGGTTTGAGGTTTGTTGAGGTGTCGGGTGAAAATGGCATCTGATGCAGGTTTTGTCATGTATTGTAAAATATTCTAATATATTGTAACATATTAAATAAAGACAAACAGGAGACTGCGTTATGGCTGACAGACTGATAACTCTATCTGAAGTGGCATCACTGTTGCGCGTATCGCGACACACTGTACAGGCGTGGATCTCGCCAAGTTCGCCGAATCACCGGCCCGAATTTGCGATCATGGCCCGGCACGCTGGTCGTCGTACCGTTTTTATCGAAGCAGAGGTTACCGCCTGGTTAGATCAGAGACGTGGAGCTCTGTATTCTGACAACCCCGCGGCGCGCACTGCCTACTGGCGTGAGCGCTTTGTCGCCGCGCGTGGTCTGCTGCGCGGTGCCATCAAAGCACCAGAGCATGTGACAGGACTTCGTTCAGCCGGTTTTGCCGGCGGTCTGCTGGCGCTCGATGCCGGGCCAATGCTGTCCTGGTTGACTGACGGCGAAGGCGCTGCCGGACTTCTGGCTCTGGCTGGCAGAGCCGAAGGTCTTGTCATGTCGGTGCCGCTGGCCTTGTGGTTGCTCAGGCGGGCAGCGCGAACTCCCGGACGTTATGCGGCCCTGCATGATTTCGTTCTGGCGCAGAATATCTTCGAACTGGCGCCCCTCAGCGAAGCTGCGCTGCGTCGGGCACTCGAGCTTCCAGTTGCCGCCAGCGATATCTCGCTACAGGGTTATTGCTACTGCATCGAGGCCGGAGCTGCAATGTTTGTAACTTCTGACCGGGTGATGCTCAAAACGCCCGGCCTGCCTGTCTGTGACTATTGATATTCTGAAGCACATTTTCATGCTTTTTGAAGATTTCTATTGCTTGTGGCGGTTTTACTGTTATAATTCTGTGGATATATACCCGCATAACATTATCAGGGGAACAGTCACAATATGATAGAGGAAATCCTCTTAAGTTTACAGGACAAGCTGCGAAGTCATGACTTTCTCGATAACGAACAGGCTCTTGACAAGCTTGCCTCTCTGCTGCAGTCACAGAATTCTGAAAAACAGAAAAAAGTCATTTCGACAACGCTTCCGATAGCTCTGGCCAGCAAGTTCGAAAGTATTCAGAAAAAGGCTGTGCAGATAGTTATCAACTATCCTACCATCCTCAAGGATGTATTGCCGGCGCTGCGCCTGTCATCAGATATGACGGTTCGTTTCTGGGCCTATTTCATTCTTATCGAGCTCGGGTTCGTTCGTCAGGAAGAATTGCTCGATATTCTCAACAGTCGCGAAAACGATGAAATCAGAAAAATCGTCGTTGAAGCACTTGCCAAAAACCCCGATAAAAAAGTTATAGTCGCGTTCCTCGACAAAATTTCCGACCCGAGCTGGATCGTTCGCAAGCAGGCGAAACGTTCGCTGATCGAGCAGGGCGATTCGATCTACCAGATCATTCAGGAGTATTTTCAGAGCTGTTCGAGTCAGCAGAAATACGAATGTATCAAGATCATACCTCTGATTCTGCGCGAAAAGGCCTTCATGCTGTTTCAGCGCATGCTTGAGTCAGACCGCACCGGAGCTTATAAACCTTATATCTGTGCCGGTCTCGGCGAGATAAAGAACGAGAACTCGATGAAGACCCTGCTCGGTCTTCTCGACGACGATTCGATGGTGGTGCGCCAGGAAGCGATCAAATCGCTCACCAACTGGGGACGAGAAGTCGTGGCGCCGGTCATGGCGATTTTCCCGACTGCGACTAAAGATACCCGCATCAGCATGATGATGCTGCTCGGCAAAGTCCTCGGACTTGAAGTAATCAAGCTGTTCAACGAAAAGTTCGGCGCCCCGACCCAGGAAGCCAAATATTTTCTGCTGACCGCGCTGGGCGAAGTCAGAGATCCCTCGGTTGTTGCCGAGCTGTTGCCCTATCTCAAAGATGAATCAATTTTTATTCAGGATTATTCGCACAGAATATTGGCGCAGCTTGGCGTTCATGCCGTTGATCCCCTGCTGGCCTGTCTCGATACTGAAGATGAAGAGCTGATAATTCAGGTTCTCAAGGTTATCGGCGTCATCGGTTCCAAAGAGGCGCTGCGTCCGCTGCTGTTTTTGATCGACAATTCCAAGAACACACTGGTTCGAACCTGCGCCGTCGAGTCTATTTCGAAACTTCAGAAGTTTGAGCTGATAGCCGGTCTGCTGCTGCTCAAGCTCGATGACAAGGATCTCTCGATCAGGCACACAATCGTCGAAAATCTCTCGCGACAGCCGCGCAAGGCCTTCCTCAAGGAACTGGTGGCGGCATGTTTTGACAAGAGTTCAGATATCGCCTGGTGGTCGCGTGAAATTCTCAAGCGCCGCGATTATTTCGGGGTGTCTTCGTTTATCAACCTTTATGACAATTCTACCGATGTCGAAAGGGATCGCATGATCTCACTGGTTTCAAAGCTTTCAGAAGACCAGCTCGATTCGGTTCTGCGTAATGAAAAGATTACCTTCGACTCGCTCAAGCCCGAGAACGTCGAAACCAGGGTGCTGCGCCGCAAGTTCAGCAAAGAAAACATCACCGATCTCAAGGAACTGCTTTACTATCTGCACGAAGAACGCGGGTCCGACCTGCACATTGCTATCGGATTGCCACCCAGTATCAGAATTCACGGTGAACTGATCAGAACGACTTTCGAAACCATTACCCCTGAAAAGAGCAGGTTTTTGCTGTTTTCGATCATGAATGACGCTCAGAAGCGTGAATTCAACGAACGCATGGAACTCGACTTCTCTTACGAAGTCTCTGATTGCGCGCGCTTTCGCGTAAACGTTTTCATGCAGAAAAACGGCATGGCCGGCGTCTTTCGAATTATTCCCAATACTGTGCCGACCTTCGACGAACTGTCGATCGACCGCACGATCATGGAAAAGATCTGCAACAACAAAACAGGTCTGATTCTGGTGACTGGTGCAACCGGTTCCGGTAAGTCGACGACGCTGGCAGCCATGATCGACTTTGTCAACAGAACGCGTTACGACCACATAATCACCATCGAAGATCCGATCGAATTCGTGCATCAGCATAAACGCAGTGTTGTCACCCAGCGCGAACTGGGTACCAATACGCTTTCGTTTCATAACGCCCTGCGCAGCGCCCTTCGCGAAGACCCCGACGTCATACTGGTCGGCGAAATGCGTGATCTCGAAACCATGAATCTGGCTATTGCCGCAGCCGAAACCGGTCACCTGGTATTTTCAACGCTGCATACGATCAACGCCTATGAATCTATTCACCGTGTCGTCGGCAGTTTTCCAGGCGATCTGCAGCAGTCGGTTCGCATGCAGCTGGCAGGCACGTTGCGCGGCGTCGTCTCGCAGCGGCTGGTTCCCGCTTATCTTTCCGCCGGCCGCGTTCTGGCCTACGAAGTTCTCGTCGGCACGACTCCGGTCAAACGCTGCATCAAGGAAGACAAGACCGACCAGCTCATTACCATCATGCAGACCAGCCGTGCCGATGGCATGTTGACCATGGATCAATGCCTCGAAGATCTTGTCGTGACCAAGAAGATCACTTATGACGACGGCCTGAAAAATGCCGAAGACAAGAAGGAATTCCAGAAGCGTCTTGAAGAACGCATGGGTAAGAGTACAACCCGGCCACTGACTTCAGAATCGGCCAAGACGGACAAGCAACCGCCAGGAGTCGGCAAACCGGCGATATCCGACAAGCCGCAGGTCAAAGGGCACTGAGCTTCCAGCAATTCCTGGTGAGCGGTGAAACCAGCATCAGCAGAGATCGATATCGAGGCTTCGCTTTTGGGGTCTGTCACCCTGCACGCAGCACCGCTACCACTTGACCTTGAAGGCTTTTACCGGTTTATCTATGCCTTTAAGCATGTGCTCGCCATGTGCTTCGATCTCGAATATCTGGCGGTTGATGCGCTGCAGCGTATACTCGGAGATCAAAATCTCGAACGCGTCGCCAATCCCTTCCAGGCGGGAGGCCAGATTAACCGTATCGCCGAGAACATCGTTTTCGGTTCTGATTACTGATCCACTGTTGATGGCTACTCTTATGGCGAGTTTGCGCTCTTCGTTTACCGATGCATTGAATGCATTGAGCTTGCGTTGAATGTCGATCGCGGCCAGAATGGCGTTGTTGTGGTTCTCAAAGACGACCAGAAAGGCGTCGCCGATCTTCTTGAGAATGTCGCCAGAATACTTTTCGAAAACTGGCTTGAGAATTTCGTCGTGCTGTTTGAGCATTGACATGACTTCAGACAGTGAGGCCTTGGCGCTGAAAGCGGTATAGCCCTTGACATCGGTGAACATGACCGAGAGGTCGAGAGTATGAGTGGTTTTGATGAGTTCGTCGTATTTTTCGAGTTCTTCGAGGGCCTGTCGTCGCTTCTCGAGTACTTCGTCGAGATGGTTGTCAGAGAGCACGACCTTTGCTTCACCTTTGGGTCGCAACAGTTCGGGATCTACCGTTCCACCTACGCTTTCGATCATATCGACGAGTGATTTGCGATCGATCTCGTTTTCGAGTTCTTCAATGTACTCGCTCAGAGGTTTGGTGATCATTGTGCCGAGACTGAGAAAAAAGTCAGTGATTGCGCCTTTGAGCCTGAAATCGTCGTGAAAGAAATAGCGTGCAAGTGTTTTAACGGCGCGGTGGATTACATCAACCTCTTCGTTTGGCAGTAATGTTTCCATAATCGAAAAGGCGATGCGGCGGTCGTCGATCGAATCAAGGGCGATGATGCAGCACAGGCGGTAGGCTTTGCTTGGCGAGGTGAGACCCTGAACGAGGCCTTCCGGGTGATTCTGGTAGACATGTCCAAGAATTTTGCCAACGCGATCGACATCATCGAGGGTGATGACTTCAGATCTTTTGTTGAGCAGATGGTCGAGCATCTTAAGATATTCAGGTTTCTTCTGTGCTGCTATGACCATCATGAGATCCAGCATGGTTGTCGGCTGACTTGCTTCAAGATACTCCAGCAGGGATTTGATGGCCGAAGGATAAGGATGTCGGGCGAGGATAACGACCATGGCGCGTAGATTTTTCAACGATTTTTCGACCTGCAGCTGACGAGAAATCACCTTTATGTCGTTTTCGGTGAGGCTTGTCCAGCCGGAAACGGCTTCGGCAACGTAAAAGCGAACCATGTCATTGGAATGGCTGAAGCCGAGAAATACCGTGCGGCGCAGGGCCTGGGCATCGGCCTTTTTGAGCAGATGTGCGAGCCACCGGCAGACTTTTTCCTCGGGGTGGGTGAGCAGGTTCAATACTGTGTTCACCACGTCTTTTGAGGTGATGCTGGGAACAGAAGACATAACCGATTCAATGCGGTATTCATCGCTGGTTTCGAGAAATTTGGTAACGGCCGGCACCGCTTCGGGGTGGTTCATTGACAAAAGAGCCGAGACAATGTGGGGAATGAGCCCCGGGTCGGTATTTTCTTCGAGAATGTTTTTGAGTGTGATGACAGCCTTAGGACCGATCATGACCAGAGCTTTACGCGACCAGAACTGAATATCATCTGAATTGTCGTTAAGCGCTCTGACAATCGAAGTGACCGAGGCCTCGCCATAATTTACCAGACAGTGCGCGGCAGCATTTCTTACCGGCCAGTTGGCATCGTCGAGAAGCTTGATCAGCACATCGATAAGCTGTGGGTGTGGTGCGATTTTCTGCAAAACGCCAAGCAGAAAAAGGCGCTCCTGCTTATTGCCGGTTTCCAGGATTTTTATGATTGGAGCAAGGGCCAGGCCGCCGATCGAACCGATGATCTTGATGATCTGAAATCTGAGATTTTCGTCTTCGGTGCTGAGATGCTGCAGAAGAAGTTCGATGTTGAGGTTCGGTTTCTGAGCCAGACAGTCGGCTGCGTAGTCAGAAACTATTCGGTCGTTATCTGCGAGACATCGTAACAGAGTGGCGGTTGCCTCGTCGCTTTTCAGTCTGGTAAGATTCTCGATGGCAAGAAGTTTGTGTTCCTGGTCGGTAGCAGTCAGCAGCCTTTGTATGAGCGGCATCGACTTGTCGCCAAGCAGTTCGACAAGAATTTTTATAATGTCATATCTGATCAGAGAATCGCTGCGACTGAAAGCCGCTGTCAGCTTTTCGAAGACCTTGGGCCCGAGCTTGATGAACTGCTCAGCGGCCATTTGTCTGATTGCCCATGAGCCATCAGCCATCGAATTGATGAGAAAGTCTATGGCCAGCGCAGTGCCGAGCTCGCCCAAGGCCGATACTATTGAATAGCGAAGAGCGAAACTTCCATCCTGGTAAATCTTGCGCAGCTCTTCAATGACGCTGTCCTGGCCAATTTTCACGAAAAGTGCGATGACGCTGTGGTTGGGCACCTTGGATGGCGTGTTGATTATCTTGCGAAGATCGTCGAGAATCTCTTCGCCAAAGGCGAGAAGCTGTTCGAAAACCAGCTTTCTGATTGCCCAGTTCGGGTCGTTGAGCAAAGGGTAGAGAGTTCGCGCATTTTCGATCTTTTTATGGGCGGCGACAGCTCTTACCGCGTAGCCACGCAGTTCAGCATCGCGATGATGAAGGATCTGCTTAACCGCCGCCAGCGAAGATTCATCACCCAACTGCCCCAGAACGTGCAGCAGCCAGTAAAACTGGTCCTGATTGTGCTCATTGAGATGTGAAAGTATCTGGGGCCCGATTTCGGGACCCCACTCAAGCAGGGCCTTGGCGGCTGCCTCGCGTTTGTGCCAGGCTTTGTCGCACAATATGTTGATTATTGCTGCGGCAGACTCCGGGGTGTGTTCAATTAAAAGGGCAGCCAGCCCCTCACGCCAGAGTGCATCGTCAGTGCTTTTGATCAGTTCGTAAGGCGAGCGACTCATTCAGCTTCCTCGGCCTGTGTTTACCATCTTGCCATATATTCACAGATTACCATATAATCTTCGGCAATAAAACAATTTTCAGGGAGTTAAAAACATGCCACTTTACGAATTCAGCTGTTCCAAATGCCGCAAAAAATTCACAGTGCTGTGCGGCATGGCCGATCGCGACAATCCACAACCATGTCAATATTGTGGCGAAGCGAATTGTCAGCGACTTGTCTCGCGCGTTAAAACTGTGCGAAGTGAAGAGCAGATCATGGAAAGCCTCGCCGATCCTGCGGCTCTCTCGGGCCTGGACGAGAATGATCCTCGCACATTCGCGACCTGGGCTAAAAAAATGGCGCGCGAAATGGGTGAAAATATGGATGAAGAAATCGAAAGCATGGCACAGGAAGAATTTTCAGGCGGTGCAACTGGTATTGATCTGCCCGATCAGCCGCTGCCGGGTTCAGATGACGACCAGTGACTGATCTGGCGCAGCGCTTCGTATACCGTAGCAGCTGCGGCTGAAGATACATTCAGACAACGGGCCGGTTCGAGCATCGGCAGAGTGATCAGGCTGTTCGAATTCCTGCCGGACGCAAGAAGTGCAGCCGGAAGCCCGCGCGATTCAGAACCAAAGACCAGAGCATCGCCGGGGTGATAGCTGACCTGCGCATAGTTGCGGGAAGCGTGTGCCGAAAGATAATAAACCCTTCGCTTTTCAGCCCATTCCTTGAATTCTTCGATATCATCGAGAATCAGCGGTTCGAGATTTTTCCAGTAATCCATTCCGGCCCTCTGCAGAGAGGCATCGGTCAGTCTGAAGCCGAAAGGTCTTACCAGAACCAGCTGGCAACCTGTAGCAAAACAGAGTCGCGCAATATTGCCGGTATTTTGAGGAATATCAGGCTCGACAAGAACTACCGATATTTTATGGCTTTCGCAGATTTTTGCTGACTGGTCAGACATTTTGTTCTCCAGGTTTGCGGGCAGCTGCTGTGTAAAAACTCACTCTCTGAATGCCGCCATGGTCAGTGCGCGAGATTACATCGATAACCGGCTTTTCAAATCCGGCCTGTTGCCAGACTCTGTTGATCTCGGCGCGTGTAAAAAAATGAATGGTTCCGAGTCCCGCTACCGGCCCCGATTCAATGTTGCGATAACTGTGACTGTCGATTTTTTCGCCGGTCTTGTAGCCGCTGGTCGAGGTGGTGAAAAGAACTGAAGAAAACACACGGCCACCCGGTTTGAGAACGCGGTGAATTTCTGCCAGTATCTGTTGTATGCCCCGACTGCTGTTGGCCGAAAGTGCCCCGATATCGGCAACGACATCGAAAGAACACTCGGCAAAGGGCAGCATTCCGGCGTCAGATTGCAAAAAAGCGGCCGACATCGACAACTCGCTGCAGAACGCAGCTGCTTTTCTGGTGGCGACAAAAGAGCCGTCGAAAGCTACAGTAAAGAAGCCTTCGCGACAGAGAAACCAGGTGTTGGCGCCTGTGCCGCAGCCAAGATCGAGCACCCGTATCTGATCGCGGCGCTGGTTGTAATAGTTGCGCGCCATGAACCTGACGAGTTCTTCAGCCGGGTAGCGGCCCCAGTTGCGTGTGCCGTGTACATGATTCCATTGTTTGTCAAATGTCTGCATGTTCCAGTCCTTCATGGTAATGCAACAGTATCTGTGGTTCCCGGCCGGTCAGGGCCTGCCATTTTGCCGAAAACTCTTGATATTTTTGTGGGCGATGTATTTTGCGGGCGATGTAAAAATCGTGCCGTTTCTTTGAAAATCCGGATTTGAATCTGTACAGACCATCGTCTTCAGCCAGTGAAAGGCCGCCCCCCAGATGCAAAATTTTTCTGCCACTGGCGGCGATATGTCTGGCGGCTTCAAAAAGCATGAATGTGTCAGGTTGCAGGTCACGGGCTTTCTGCGTCGATGCGCCAAGATGATAGTGTGCTGCAGTTTCATCCTGCAGGAAGATGCCGCCGGCTATCAGTCTGCCGTCAGTGTCGAGGATTCCAGCATAAAATCTGCTGTCGGGCGGTAACTCGTTGAGCGCCGAAAAATAGCGGTCTGAAAAATGATAATAGCTGTCGGCGCCAATTCGCTGCATCGCCTCGCGATAAATTCTGACTATTTTGTCGATGTCAGGCATTGCAACATATCTGAGCCCTGCCCGGGCCGCCTTGCGGTAATTGCGCTGCCGCGGCCCGGAGGCCCGGCAAAGCATACTGGCGAAATCTCCGCTAAGTTCGATGCTTACAGTTTTTCGATTTAATTCTGGCTTGAAAAATGGCGTCAGCAGGCTTTGATCAAGAAAAGGGCTGAATCTGACGAACTCTGCCACTATGCCTTCTTTTTCTGCCCAGTCGGCATGTGCTTTGCCGAATGCCTGAATCGCCTCTTCGCTGCTGCCAAAAACCGCCGGCCCACCATAGCCGTATGCGCTCTGCATGTCGAAAAAGCCATTTCCACCCAAAATTGCCGGAACCGGTCTGAGCAGAAATGGATAGAAAATTGCGGTCTGACCCTGTTTAAAGTAAATCGCGGCAGGGCGCCCCTCACCATTGAGTTCGCAAACCCTGTGATAATAGTACTGGTAATAGGCTTTTCCGCAGAAACCCGGCAGCTGCTCGATGATCTGCTGCCAGCGTGCCTGATCGGTTATAAATTCAGCGCTCAACTTGCACGACCTCTCCAAGGTGCAGCCAGGTTATCGGTTCGTCTGCGCTGAGGTCGCTGCAGACGCGGCGGTTAAGCGCCTGGCTCAACAATTCGGGGGCAATCCCGCCGGCTGGTCGTTTGATGGCAATTTTATCGGCCGTTAATATCTCGCCGGCCTGAACATCGGCGGCAGCGACCAGACTGCGCCGCACCAGGAGCAGATTGGCGGCTTCGCCGCTGGCTGCGGATTTCTGGCCGCTACCGAGCATGACCGTGGTTTTGCGCACAGCCGTAACCATATCGGCAAACTGCTCCGGATCGAGAGATGCCGCGTGGTCAGGGCCGCTCATGCTGCGGTCGAGTGTCAGATGCTTTTCAATTATTCTGGCTCCGAGAGTGGTGGCTGCAATCGCCGCTTCATGCCCCTGCGTATGATCGGAAAACCCGACCGGCACGGCAAAAGCCTGACTCAGTAGTGGAATGCAGTTGAGATTGCAGTCAGCCGGCGGTGCCGGGTATTCGCTGGTGCAGTGCAGCAGCATGATATCACTGGCGCCGCCTTCGCGAAGTGCGTGCAACGCTTTCTGTACCTCGCCGAGTGTGCTCATTCCGGTAGAAAGGATCACTGGTCGCCTGCGTGAGCCGATTTCGCGCAAAAATGGCAGGTTGCTGACTTCGCCAGACCCCGTCTTGATGGCGGCGACATCGATGTGGCAGAGCAGGTCCAGGCTGGCGATTCCGTCGGGTGTCGAAAGAAAAAGCATGCCGAGTGCTTCAGCGTGCTCTTTCAACCCGGCAAAATCAGAAAAAGGCAGTTCAAGGTCTCTAAGCAGCTGAAACTGGTTTTCTGCGCTGCAGCTTTTCTGATATTCTGCCGTCGCGGCGAAGCGCCCGGCACATTCTTCGGCCTTGAATGTCTGAAATTTGATAACATTGGCCCCGGCCGAGGCTGCCACCTCGATCAGGCGGTGGGCGAGTTCTCGGCTGCCATTGTGGTTGACACCGGCTTCGGCAATAATGACAGGCTTTACGCTGAACTGGTCTAAAAACATTTCAGTAGTGGTACTTGCGGGATTGCTGATATTCACCGCGGTGGTTTTTGAGCCACTCGATCGTCTGTTGCAGGCCTTCTTCGAGTGAATACTGCGCCTGCCAGTCGAGCTGTTGATGGGCTCTGTCGGCATTGCCGATCAGGCGCATGACTTCGGAATCGGGTGGGCGAAGGCGATTTTCTTCTTCGATGATTTCGAGATTTTTGCCGAGCAGTTTGCCGATGATCGCGACCGTTTCACCTATGCTGACGCCTTTGCCGGTGGCGAGATTGAAGGTTTCGCCACGGCTGCAATCACTGCTGGCTGCAGCGATGAAGCCTGCTGCCGTGTCGGCGACATAATTGAAATCTCTTACCGGCCTGAGATCACCGAGTCTGAGCTGGTTTCCGTCGAGGGCCTGAGCGATGATTGTCGGTATTACTGCACGCATCGACTGTCTTGGGCCATAGGTGTTGAACGGTCTGATGATGACGACCGGCAGCTCGAACGAACTACTGTAAGCCCTGCTCATCATGTCGGCCGCAATTTTACTGGCAGAGTAGGGTGACTGTGGCTGTAGAGGGTGCTCTTCGTCGATGGGCACTCGCAGTGCGGTTCCATAGACTTCAGAGGTCGAGGTCAGCACAACCCGGCGTAATTTGTGCGCTTTTGCAGCTTCGAGCAGGTTGAGAGTGCCGGTAATATTGGTTTCGACATAACTCTGCGGCGCCTGATAAGAAAAGGGAATTGCGATCAGTGCCGCGAGATGGAACACTGTATCGATGCCTTCAAGAAAACTTCTGACTTGAAACGGGTCGCGGATGTCGCCGCTGATGATCTGCAGATCAGGATGCTGTTGCGAATCTTTCAGCCACCCGGCGTCTGAGCGCGAGTTATAACGGATCATCGCTCTGACCTGGGCGCCTGCAGCCAGCAGTTGTTCGGTAAGATGACTGCCAATGAACCCGGCGGCCCCGGTTACTGCAACTTTTCTGCCCTGCATGCTGGTCTTATTCATATTTCTCAGAAATCCCGGCAAAGGTTTCGTGGGCGCGCGCGTAATCGACCGGACTGCCGATATCGAGCCAGAATTCCGAAACCGGAAAGCAGCTGACGCCACCGGCCGAGCTGTTTATTTTTTTGATCAGATCAGGCATGTCCAGGCGTCTGCCGGCTTCGATATGGGTCAACACAGCAGGCTCGAGAACATAGATGCCGGCATTGATGAATATGCTGTGCGAAGGCTTTTCTTCGATGTCGACCAGCTCGTCGCCACGCATCTGCAGCACTCCGTAAGGTATCTGAAAATTGAATTCCCGAGCGCATATCGTCATGAGTTTGCGGCCGGCAGCATGAAAATCGAGCAGATTGCCAAAATTGACCGGCGACAATATATCGCCGTTCATAACGATCAGGGGTTGATTAACCGGCTCTTTCAGCAGCGAAAGCGAACCTGCCGTGCCGAGAAATTCTTTTTCTTCAAGATAGTTGATGGTAACGCCTTTTACCGGGTTTTCGGCAAAGTATTCCTTGATTCGAGATGCATGATAGTTTATCGAAATGCTTATTTTCTGAATTCCGTGGCGGCGCAGCTGCTCGACGATAAGGGCAATTATCGGGCGGTTTCCGACCGGCAGCAGTGGCTTTGGCATGTCACGCGTCAGTTCGCCGAGGCGCGAACCGAGGCCTCCGGCCATGATTACCGCCATATTTTCGCGAGGCTTGCGGGCAATCAAATCTTTGAGCTGCACCAGCTTGATTACCTGGTTATTGCGGTCAACCACAGGCAGATGCTTAATCGATCGGTTGGTCATCAGAAAAAGCAGCTCATCGCCAGTAGTATTCTGGCCAGCCACTATGGGCTGCCGATTCATCAGATCGACGATCGGGCTTTGCAGACTGGCTCCACGAATTATGCCGCGTCTGATGTCACCGTCGGTGACGGTGCCGAGTAATCTGTTTTCTTCATCGATAACCAGCGCTATTTCAAAAGCGGCATCGTCGATAACTTTGAGAGTATCGAGAATGCTGGTTTCGGGTTTGATCAGAATTTTTTCGAGCTGTGCGGTCATTTTTCCCTCTGAAGCTCAGGATGCCGACGCTGACAAAATAACAGAAATGCTGCGGACGGTAAACCCCCGGCAAAAAATTAGAGAATTTTGCAATGTCGTGGATAATATGTTAATTATATCTTGAGTGAAGATTTTCCGGCTGATTTGCCGGCAAGGCCTTCAGTCAGAAGTTTGCACAGATAAATCAAAAGGGAAAAGCGCATGGGTTCGATGCTTTTGCTGATTGGCCTGCTGCTGTTCATGATGAGCCTCATCTGGACTACCGGCGAGGCGTTGAAGAAAGATCTGCTGGAAGGTGTGGCTGCACTGGCGTTTACGCCAATATACAGCGGTTATTATGCTTTTGCGGTCAATTATGCAAAGTGGTCCCGGCCTTTTTTTATAAGCATGGCCGGTATACTGCTCGCGCTGCTTGGCTACCTGATCGGGTAAGGGAATGAGATTGCTGATATGAGCCGGATTCTTGATATATCGGTAACACAGGAAGGTGAGAGCAAGATCGTCGTTAAACTGTTTGGCGAGCTCGATCAGCTTTCACTCAAGGATTTAAAGACTGAACTCCACGCCAGGTCAGCAGAAGAGGTCAGTCTGTTGATTTTTGACCTTGAAGAGGTCGATTTTATCGCGAGTGCCGGCCTGGCAATTTTTGCCTGGTATGCCGACTGTTTCAAAAAACGCGGACTCGGGCAGAAGCTGAAAGTTATCAACTGCAGCGAAGGCGTGTTCAGGGTTTTCCACCTGACCATGCTTGATGAAATGATCGATGTAAGTCCCCTTGACAAAGAAACAGCCTGACCTTGCGGCCAGGCTGTTTTCATTTCAGAAGGGGCTTTTAATCAGAACTTCACACCAAGAATCTTGAAGATAAAGGCGTATTCAAAAGCGATTTCCTTGATATAGTCATAGCGTCCGGAAGCGCCGGCATGACCTGCGTCAAGGTTGGTTTTGAGCAGCAGAAGATTGCGGTCGGTCTTCATCGTTCGCAGTTTTGCCACAAACTTGGCCGGTTCCCAGTATGATACGCGGGGATCGTTAAGACCGGCGGTAACCAGCATTGCCGGGTAATCCTGTGCCTTGATGTTGTTGTATGGCGAATAAGAATACATATAGTCGAAGAATTCCTTTTCGTTCGGGTTGCCCCATTCCTCGTATTCTTCTCTGACCAGCGGCAGGCTCGGGTCGAGCATGGTATTGATGACGTCGACGAATGGCACATCGGCGATGACCGCTTTGAACAGGTCGGGGCGCATGTTCACAACTACACCCATAAGCAGACCGCCGGCACTGCCGCCGTTGATTACAAGCAGATCGCGATCGGTGTAGCCCTGTTCGATCAGATGTTCGGCGCAGGCGATGAAATCGGTGAAAGTGTTTTTCTTTTTCAGCAGCTTGCCGTTGTCATACCATGGTCGGCCCATTTCCTGACCGCCTCTGATGTGGGCTATGGCATAAATGAAGCCGCGGTCGAGCAGTGTGAGGCGAATTGAAGAAAAGTAAGGATCGAAAGATGAGCCATAAGAGCCGTAGCCGGTAAGGTAGGTTCTGGTCGGGCCCTTTTTGCGCAGATCTTTACGATATACCAGTGAAACCGGCACCATCGTGCCATCGGACGCTTTTGCAAAGACGCGTTCAGATTGATAATTCGCTTTGTCAAAGGTTCCGAGCACTTCGGTCTGTTTTTTGAGTTCAGCCTTGCCGGTAGCCATATCGAAATCGAAGATCGATTGCGGCGTGGTCAGAGAAGTATAGCGATAACGGACGACTGTCGTTTTGAATTCGGGGTTTTCATCGACTTCAGCGCTGTAAACGGCTTCTTCGAATGGAATATATTTGAACTGTCCGCTCTTGTCGAAATAGCGTATCTTCTGCAGGCCGTTTTCGCGCTCGCTTATCACCAGATAATCGGCAAATGCATCGACGTCGTCGACCAGCACGTCGTCACGGGCAGCGATGAATTCCTGCCACTTTTCGGGTTCGGGTTCACTGTCGCGGGTGCGCATGACCTTGAAATTCACCGCATTTTCGTTAGTAAGTATGTAAAAATAGCCGTTCTGATGCACGAGTCCATACTCGACGCCTTTCTGACGCGGCCTGAACATTCTGAATTCACCGTCAGGATTGCTGGCTTCAAGAATGCGTACTTCGGAAGAAGTAGAGCTGTTGGCGCCAATGATCAGATACTTGCGGTCGCGCGTTTTGCCGATTCCCGCCCAGAACTGGCCATCTTCTTCAAAATAAACTTCGCTGTCACTGGCGACTTCGTTCCCGAGTCTGTGCTTTTTGATGCGGCAGGCCCGGCCGGTGTCATCCATCAGAGTGTAAAAAACCGTTTTGTTATCTTCGGCCCATTCGATACCATAGGTTGTCGACGCGATGCGGTCAGGGTAAGTCTGGCCGGTGGTCAGATTGAGAAAGGCGAGTTCGAACTTCTCGGCTCCGGTATTGTCGATGGAGTAGGCGAGAATGTTGTGGTCAGGGCTGACTTCCAGCGCTCCGAGAGCAAAATAGGGCGTGCCTTCGGCATATTTGTTTTCGTCGAAGATGATTTCTTCGGGGGCGCCTTCTTCAATACCCCTTCGGCAATGAATCTTGTATTGTTTGCCCTGCTCGGTGCGGCTGTAATAAAAGTAGCTGTCGACACGGCTGGGTACAGAGAGATCGGTTTCCTTGATACGGCTTTTCATCTCTTCGAACAGCCATTTTTGCAGATCTTCGGTATCCTGCATTATCTCTGATGTATACAGATTCTCGTTTTTGAGATAACTGATCACTTCTTTGCTTTCGCGATTACGCAGCCAGGCGTAAGGGTCGCTCAGTGTGACGCCATGGATTTCTTTGCTTTCTGGCTGTTGACGGGCTGCCGGCGGTACCGGCGCTTCACATCTGGCGGTGATAGCAGGCAGGCATAATGCGATTATGACTGAAAGTAGAAGGTAGATTTTCATTTTGGCCTCCGGGGTCGATTCTCGATTTGACAAGGCTGTTGCCTGACGGCATATTCTATAATAAATTTCACGGATATGTTACATTAGTTTAGCTGCATTTTATGTGAAAGGATAGATTCGATGAATAAAGCTGGTTTATGGTTGAGAATGCTTGTCTGTTGCGCGTTGGCGGTTATTATACCGGTAGCGGCACCAGCCCTGATGATTGCAAACCCCGACGAAATAGAAGTTGAAGGGCTTGTCAGTTTTGGTGAAGATGGCGCGGCATGGCTCAAATGGCAGGGTCACGAAATTCTGGTGACTTCGGGTTTCATGATCGGAACCGATCTTCGCGTCGTAGCGATCAGGCACGACAGCGTAGTGCTCTACCGGCCGAATGTTAAACAGTATCATGTTCTGGTGCCAGATGCTGCTCTTCCTGGCAAGGATCGCACCGACGTCATCTGGACTATGCCAATGCCGGTCTGGAAGATTACCCGCATGGTCGGCCTTGCCTATCGCAAAGACTACGTCTGTCACTATTCGACCTCGGCACAGAATCAGGTTCGACGCCATGTTCGAGGCCATGAAGCGATGATGGATATGGTTGTTTCGCCTCATCACAGGTTTTACCCGAGACGCGGTCTGTTTTTTGTCGCCCCGGTTCACATTCAGGGCACCGGCTGGAAACATCTGATGGATAGAATTCAGAATTATCGCAGCCGCACTCTTGCCGACCATTTTCCTGCACTCAAGGCGAACGGAACTGTGATCAGCGATGGTAAGCCACTCGACCAGGCCCTGCAACGCATCGCTTTTGCGACCAATGTACGAATTACCTGGCAGAATCCGGTGGTGCTTCCCCTCTATTGCTCGCTGCGTGACAGGCCATGGCATGAGATTCTCGAAGCCATGGTGATTTTTAATGGACTCGAAATTTATCCGACTGCCGAAGGACTTGAGATAAGATGAGATTGTGGCTGCTGGCGATTTGTGCGGTGGTTCTGCTTTTGCCGGCACAGCTGTGTGCGCAGAAGACGGTCGAGCTGGGCGTTTACGCTGAATGGCGCGGCGACAACTGCATGTACAAGTCGGCGCGGCCGTTTTTCATCATTCGCGATCTCTATGATCTCGAGCGCTTCTGGCAGCAGTCCAACTCTGAAGATGGCATGCCCGCCGTCGATTTCGAGAAATACATGCTGCTGGTCTGGGCTCCCGGACCGACGATGTTTGATTACCGGCCGGCTGTGGTTGAGCGCTTCATTTATCAGGACGGCTTTTACCTTGTGGTGATGGATATGCAGCGCAAAGATTCAGGCGGTTTCTGGCGGCGGCCTTTTGTTGCCACCATGTTGCCGAACAAAACCGGTGACATCTTTATCATGCGCAAGGAAGTTATCGGCAGCCGGGTCGAGCTGAAACCTCTTTACACAATCTGGGATATGTCCGGCGAACGCACGCGACCGTTCGAAGTGGCGAAGATAACGACTCCGCCCGAACCGGCGAAGTTCATCGAACATGCCCCGTCTTCGGCTTCCCGCACAAAACCTTCTGCAGCAACAACTACCGGCACCTCTGCAACATCTGAATCTGCTGCAGTCGCTGCCATACCTCAGACTGCGCAGCCGGTCGAAACGGAAACTGCGGCAGCGCAGAGTCAGGCGCAGCCGGTGTCGGCAGGAAGCGGTGGCGCGAGCGCGCGGCCAGCACCGTCTGGTGATGGCTTTGAAGATATTTTTGGCAGTCCGACTGCAGCGAAAAGTGAAGCAAAGGTTGAGGCCAGTCCTCAGTCAGCAGCCCAAACTGTAACGCAGCCGGTCAAACAGCCCGGACAGCCTTCTTTGCCGGCATATGCCGAAGACCCGCTGTTCGGCTCGGAATTCGATATCGAGTTTTAATCATGATTCATGCATATACCGGAGATGGCAAGGGCAAGACGACTGCGGCGGTTGGCCTGTTGATCAGGGCTTTTGGCTCAGGTCGACGTGTTGGCGTCATTTTTTTCGACAAAGGAAGCGAAACTTATCGCCACAACGAACTTGTCGTTCTCGACCGGCTTGGCATCGAGTATCACATAACCGGCCTCGAGCGTATGAAGCCTGACGGCAGTTTCAGGTTCGGCGTTCTTGTAGAAGACAAAATCGAGGCGCTGCGGGGAATCAGGCTGGCAGCAGAAATCATCGCGGCCGGTCGCCTTGATCTGCTGGTTCTTGATGAGGTTCTCACCAGCATGACCTACGGTCTGCTAGAAAAAGAGACTCTGGAAGAGCTGATCGACTGCAGCCCGGAAGCCCTTGAGCTGGTGTTGACCGGCCGTTGCACAGACAAAGAACTGCTCGAAAAGGCCGATCTTGTGACCAGAATGGTCAAGCACAAGCACTATTTCGATCGCGGCGTCAAAGCCCGTCCTGGCATCGAATTCTGAAACTCGCCAACTGCTTATAAATGCTGGACTGATATAAGTCTGATTACTATAGTTTGCTGCTTATGGCTGTTTCCAGATTCTGGCGCAGCTTTACTATCGAGCCGGCGGCGAAATGCCCCTGAACGCTGGCGCATGGGTAGACCATGCAGTTGGGTTCCATGATGGTGCCGGGGTTGGTTACCGAGTTGCAGCCGAGCAGGCAGTTGTCACCAAGAATCGCCCCGAATTTGCGAATTCCGGTATCGACGACATGTTCGCCGATGCGGGTGCGCACATTTGAGCCGTCATTCTTGAGATTCGACAGTTTGGTGCCGGCACCGAGATTTACGCCCGAGCCGAGAATCGAGTCACCAACGTAATTGAAATGCGGGGCTTTGGCGCCGGGCAGAAATACCGAGCGCACAACTTCGCTTGAATGCCCGACAACAGCACCGTTGCCGATGATGACATGGCCTCTGACGAATGCGCCATGTCTGATTTCAACGTTTTCGCCAATAATCGCCGGCCCGCAGACCATAGCGCCGGCTTCTACCACAGACCCTTTGCCGAGGTAAATATCGCTGCCGCGCAGAAAGGCGCCTTCTTCAACATGGCCCAGAATCTGAGGTTTAACGAATTTTGTCGTGAAACCGGCCTGAATTCTTTTAAGAATATCCCAGATGTTTTCGATCCGGGCAAAACCTTCAACTTCGGTTGCGAAGAGCTCAGGGCAGACAAATTCGGGCAGGCGGGCAAAGAATTCTCTGATTTCCAGCATTTTGTTTCTCCGACGGCGTTTTTGTGAGTTCGAGTTTACTCTGAGAGAGCACTCATGTCAATTTTTGCCGGGTTTCGCCGCCAGGCAGGCCGAGGCCAGCAGGCAGCGGCGGCAGAGTTCCTGATTTTTGCCGTGCGTGCATTCGCCGGCAATACCAAGGTGGCAGAGTGAAAAATCGTATTTGATCGGATCTTCAGGACAATAGCGGGCGAGGCTGGCGGCAATCTCTTCAGCGGTTTTCCAGTCGTCGCTGCCTCGGCTGGTGAGCCCAAGATTGCGGGCAATCCGGCTGATGTGGCGGTCGAGCGGAATCAGCAGCAGGGCAGGGGATACCTCGGGCCAGAGGTTCATATCGACTCCGTCTTCAGGCCTTACCAGCCAGCGCAGGAACATGTGCCAGCGTTTGACACAGCCGCCTGCGGCCGGGTCGGGCAGAAGATGCCTGGTGCCGCGCGAAAGCGGGCCGCCGATCTGTTCGGCTTCTTTGCAGATAGCCTGATGCAGACTTGTCAACCCTGCACGAATGCTTTTTCCGGGCGTATATCCTTTGAGAAAAAGGACTTTGAGGCTTTTGTGGCGACCGATCAGGCTGCCGACCGCTCTCGCGAAAATTCCGATTTCATCGCCGGTGCTCAGGCGATATGCCGGCCACTTGAAGTTTGTGGCTTTTTTCAGGTCAAGGATCAGATCGAGAAATCGCCAGTTACAGGCATCGAGGGTCTGCTCGATCTTTTTGATAAACTGGGCGGCCGAGCCATAAGCCAGCATTGCCGAAAACAGGGCGATGGCTTCGATTTCGGCCGCCGGCCGGCGCTGTTCGAAAAACCAGCGCGGAAACTGAATCGGGTCGGCTTTTGTACGTGCGACCGGCGGGAAATCGGAGAGAACCTTTTCGAGAAGAGGTTTTAAATCAGCCGATTTCGCCGCCGGTTTAATCATTTTACCAGTCAGCTCAGTACTGGAACGAGCTGCCGCCGATGAATTCACGCAGAATCGAAGTTGGCGGCACTTCTTTGGGGTCGAGCGGAGCGAAGAACGAGAGTGTTCTCAGGATCTGCCGGGCCTGAGTATAAGACGCGCTTTCGGGCGGAATATCGAGAAGCAGCGGTTCTGCAATCGGTCGTAGAACAGCCCACTCGTATGGTACGGCTGAGTTGAAAACGGTATTGGCACATTCCTGGAATGGGAAGATGTTGCGCTCTTCGCCGCGGCGCACTGAAGGCCAGCGGTTGAAAGTATTTTCGGCTGAATAGCCACGGTATTTGCTGTCGCGCACGGTGCGCCTGATCAAGCGGGTGTCGGTGGTGGCTATTCGGTTGTAGTCATCGATGACCAGCTGGGTGAGGGCGCTGATGTAGATTTTGTATTTGCAGTCAGCCGGTACTGATCTGGTCAATTCGTCGTTGAGGCCGTGAATGCCTTCGATGATGATGATCTGGTCTTCATTGATCCGCATCGGGTCGGTTTTATCCTTGCGATGGCCGGTGTGGAAATCGAATTCTGGGATCTGTGCGACTTTACCGTCGAGCAGTTCACGCAGATGCTGGTTGAACAGTTCGAGGTCTAGGGCATAGATCGATTCGAAGTCGTAGTCACCATGCTCGTCGCGCGGGGTGTGCTGGCGATCGAGAAAGTAATTGTCGAGCGACAGGGCGACCGGGCGCAGGCCATTGACTTTAAGGTGAGTGCAGAGACGCTTGCTGAAGGTGGTTTTGCCCGAGCTCGAAGGTCCGGCGATCAGCACGATACGAATCGAAGGATGGCTGGTGATTTCGTCGGCGATTTCCTGAATCTTTTTCGAATGCAGAGCTTCGGCGGTCTTGATGAAATCAGAAATTGTACCGTCTTTAATGCGCTCGTTGAGGCGCCCGACGTTATTGACCTCAAGAATCTTGCCCCAGTGCTTGCTTTCGCGATAAGCCTGAAAAATCTTGGGCTGGCGTCTTATCTGGCCGGGTACTGAAGGGTCATCGTTTTCAGGGAACAGCAGAACAAAACCCTGGGCATATTGTTTGAGGTCGAAAACCTTGAGATAACCTGCAGAAGGAACCATGGCGCCAAAGTCAAGATCGATGTATTTCCAGCAGGATACGATGCCGACCTTGTCTGTGTTGAGATTTTTGAGCAGACGTGCTTTTTCGGGGTAGCCTTCGCGGTTGAACAAAGCGATGGCTTCGGTTCGGGTCATTGTCTTTTTGCCGAACGCTTCGTCTTTGTTGATGATTTCGATCATCTTGGTCTTGATATAGCCGAGAATATGCTCAGAGACCGGAACATCAGTAAAAAGATCGTAAAAATAGCCGTTGCCGATCGAATGGTCGATAGCGAGGCGGGCGTTGCGGTAAAGTTCCATGATTGCGCGGGCAAGGACGAAGGTCATGCTGCGCCGGTAGCAGTCGCGACCCTGTGGCGATTTGTAGTTGAGAAACTCGATATTACAGTTCATTTCTGGCGAAAAGTCGAGACTCTGAACTTCATTGTTCACTTTTGCGCATATATAGGGAAGATCCTGCGGTTGTGGCAGAATTTTCGTCAGTTCAATTATCGGCCGGCCTTTGGCAAGCTTATGTTTGCTGCCATCAGGCAGTGTTACCGTGACCTGTTCGATTTCTTCGTTGTTCTCAGTTGTCTTTTCCTGTAGTTCGTCCATCTGTCTACCTCTATGATAAAGTTAAGCCTTCAAAAAAATGACCCCGCAGTGGCTGCGGGGATAAAGATACACAAAACACCCGCTGCTCAGGTCTTGCCCCACCTGGCAGCATTATTCGCCTTGAAAGAATTGTTTAACTGAAGAAAATTTCTCAATCTCAAGCTGATCCATCTGAAATTTGGGAAGAATCTATTCTACCATCGGGCAGCAACGCTGTCAATAGATTTGCTGCTTTATTCTGTCGTTTTTTTTACGTCTCCGAACAGTCTCTCAAACGATTTTTGGTGAGCTGTAAAGCCTGCATCAACAGAGGTCATAATTTTGATACATCGCTTTTTTTGATCGTCATGCTGCCCGAGAATTGCTGCAGTCTGCCGGCGCTTCTTTACATAAATACCAAAATCTTCTACAATTAAGTTGGGGTTATTCGAGCAGCAGGGGGCATACATGGGGCACACCCCAAACAGGGAGCCCAGATCAGCCGCCGGTCGGTCATTTTATGTACCAGACCGGTTGTTCGTTAACCCTGTTAGTAAATCATCATTATGGCAGAGTTGTTTCACTTTTGTTCTGTGTTTGATGGTTACATCATTTGTATGTCTGCCTTCTATCGTTTACGCCATCAACGCTCCGACCATCACACACATATACGGCAAAGCTGTAGCTCCTGATACGACAATGTATTCTAACAGTGATACATTTGTGATCAGAGGTAATGCCGAAGCCGCCACAGAAATCAGGCTTTACCGCAATTCCGTTCAGATCGCCACCGGAACCACAGCCTCAGATGGTGTCTGGTCGATTACGTTGAGCTCACACCTGCAGGGTTCTTATTCTTTTGCTGCTCAGGCCTTCGATGGAATTTTCATCAGCGAACTCAGCGGCGCCGTGCCTGTTGTGGTCGACACCGCCGGTCCTGCGATTTCCATCTGGTATGGTAACTCCGGGTGTCGGTCGAATGCCTTGTTTCAGTGTCAGGTCGGTCTTATTTATGCTATTGTAACGGAAACTGGTTCTGGTATCGACTTTTCTACGGCACAATATAAGTGTGAATACGCCGCTATGCCTACTGAAGGCGATCCCAATCTGGTGACACCCAGCTGGAACCCTGTGCCAGGAACGATTTCGAATGATGGTAATAAACAGATCAACTTTTTCCCAAATGACTGGGGACTCATAAGGCAGGACTACCGTAAGATAAGACTTACGGTTGATGTCTCCGACTTTGCCGGAAATCCCAGTAATGCGGTCAAGACGTTCTACATACATCAAACGCGCCCACCCGCTCCTGTCGTGACGCATATTCTGGATGGCGGTGTCTGGAAGCCATACGTTGCCGGCATGTCGGTCTCTGATAACCCGTTTTCGATCAAGGGCACGGTTGCAAAGAGCAACGAACTCGATAAGGGCTGGTATTCGGCATATTTTGACGATCGCAGCTTTAATCGAAACCGTCTGAGCGGTAAGCTGAACATCAACGATAACACTTTCCAGTATACATATGCCGATGTTCTGCCCGAGGGCGCCATTACTCTTGTAATATCTGCCGGGGATTCAGCTGACTGTTTTGGTCGCAATGACGGGTATGTCAACGTTGTTACCCTGAACGGCACACCTAATATGGTTCAGAGTAACTCTCCCTATAACGGAGGGGAGCACCAGATATTCGGATCCCGCCTGTGGCCAAACTATACAGGAACAGTAAAGGCGATGTCATCCAAACAGACGGTTCAGATTGGTTGGGGTGACTACAGCTACACGACCTGGTCTCCACAGCTCAGTCAGGTGGTTCTGCCGAACGGACAAAGCAAAGCGAATACAGCCGGTGCTTATGATGACGGCGATATCTGGTATGACGCAAATAACAATGGAATATGGGATTCTGGCGAGTTGTTTCATGACATGATCGCGGGCGTAAGCGATGGCACCAGCTTCAATATAGTTAATTTTCGAGGGCTGGAAATAGCAGCCAACAGTTGCCAGACGCTGGGAATTCTCACCCGCAACAGTTATCAAGTTCATGAGAGGGTGTGAACAGCCAGGCCTGTGCTGTTGGCCAGCTTTCAGTCGTGAGTTTACGGGTCAGAAATACCCAGAACAGATTCGCGAAAGAGTCGGCTGTCCAGTTGAATGTTTTGATGTCGTGTGGCGAAAAGCGGTCGCTGATAATGTTAATTTCAGCCGCCGGAAAGATCGGGCCCGGCAGCGCAAAATCTATCATCAGCGCCCTTTCCCATTCGTGCATGCCGAGATTGCAGGCTGATGCCGGGCCGGTTAGCAGCAGGCAGACAAAAAGCATTGTTAACATGGTCTTCATGACGATATGATAAAACACTTCAGGGTTACGGTAAACAACAATGTCAACAGCGACAACGATTCTGGCCAGTTTAAAAGGGCTGCTTCAGTTGGAAGCAGCCCTCGCATGCCTGTGTGACAGATACTGTGTATTCAGCGATAAATAACCTGTCGGTTTTGACCGTTTCTGACAGCTTGTTTTACGGCAGAAATAAGCATTATGAATCTTACCCAGATCATCAGTATGTTGAACAGGATAATCATTGCCGTTGCTCTTTCTTATTCGATTTACATGCTTGCTATTAACTTAGCAATTGTCATGCCATTTCGCGGCAAATGTTATGAGGTCGACTGTGAGCTGGTGACAGCTGGAGTGACCTAATCAGAGCGTGGTTTTCTCGAAATACCGAGCTTTTTCATTTTTGATTCGAGAGTTGTTGGCTTGAGGCCCAGTATTTCAGCGGCTCCGTGCTCTCCCCGTACCCGCCAGGCTGTTCGCTCAAGAATCTGCTGAATGTGAAGTTTTTGCACTTCAGCGAGAGTTTTCAGGGTGCCTGGCGAAGCTTTTTGTTCGGCTGGCATGGTTGCAGACTGCGAATAAGGGATTTCGAGTTCGAGTGTGTCGGTTTGACACAAAATCACCGAACGCTCGATCAGATTGCGTAGTTCGCGAATATTGCCCGGCCAGCTGTATTCGAGCAGCTTTTGCCGCGAAGCCTGAGATATTGCCTTGATATTGCGGCCATGTTTGCGTGCGCAGAAATACATGTAGTCGGTGGCAATTTCGATGACGTCACTGCCGCGTTCACGCAGTGCTGGCAGATGGATGGGAAAGACGTTCAGCCTGAAAAACAGGTCCTCGCGAAAGCGACCGGCTTTTACCTCGTCATACAGCGTGCGATTGGTGGCAGCTATCACTCTGACGTCGATATCGATCAGTTTGTGGCTGCCGATACGCTCGATCTGGTTTTCCTGCAGGACACGCAGCAGCTTGCTCTGCAATTCCAGTGGCATTTCGCCAATTTCATCAAGAAAAATCGTACCTCCGTCAGCTATTTCAAATCTGCCGATTTTACGTGCTATCGCGCCGGTAAAAGAGCCCTTTTCATGGCCGAAGAGCTCGCTTTCTATCAGATTGGCAGGCAATGCCGCACAGTTCACCACGATTATCGGCTGATCGATACGTCTGCTCAGACGATGAATCTCTCTGGCGGCGAGCTCCTTACCCGTTCCTGTTTCGCCGCTGATCAGAACAGTGGCGTCGGTTGGTGCTACCTGCCGGATTTTGCCAATCGCTTCACGCAGGCTTTGACTACTGCCAACCATGTGAGAATGCTCGCTTTCTCTGGCGATTTCGCCCTTAAGCAGCGCATTTTCGAGGCGTAGTTTTTCTTCGAGGGCCTTGATCTGGTTCAGCGCCTCGGCGAGATCACCTTCTGCCTTGCGTAACTGAGTGATATCGTGAATGATCAGACTGACCGCCGCAGTCTCAGTGTCCTGCCGGCGCACCGGGTAGGCGGTGATCGACCAGGTGCGCAGCTCGCCATCGAGGCGAAAAGTGAACTCCTGCTCGCTGCCCGCGCTCATATCGGCGCTGATATCTGTGAGAAGATGCCCCAGCTTGTTAGCCAGCGTCGGCAGCAGCCTGCCGATTCTGACACCGATGCATGATTCAGATTCAAGCCCGATCATAGCGGCGAACCGGCGGTTGAGCCTGACAATTTCCTGCTTTTCATCTACTACAACCATGCCGATTGGCGCGGCGTGATAAATCTGCTGCAGAAAATCCAATGCCCGGCAGGAGTGCCCGCAGGGTATCGCCTCAAGTGAATCTTCCAGAAAAGGTGTAGATAACTCTGTCATCTTCATTCCACTGTTGTTTGTTGCAGTGAAGATTATATCACATGCAGCTGTTCATGCTTCGCGAATTTTGTTGGAAAGAGTTGAAAAAATCCGCCGAAAGCGTTACTCTATGCCGACTTGATAATGCAATCCAGGAGGAATAACAGTAATATATGGTCAATCCGGCAAAAAGACTCACTGATGATGAAGTCGTCGAGCTGCGCAAGGAAAAAATCGAACTGAATCGAAAGTCACGCCGCCAGACCGGCATGAAGATCGCCTGCGTCGGCAAGACTCAGGGACTGCTTGAATGCCAGACTTCAGAAGGTCGCTGCCCTGATTACGATGTCTGCCACAGCGACTGATACAGCCGCTTTCAGTCGAATTCGACCAGTGCTGGCGCGTGGTCGGAGGGCTTTTCCATGCCTCTTATTTCATAGTCGATGGTTGCGCTGACGCAGCGCTCTCTTAGTGATGCTGTCGCCAGCATCAGGTCGATGCGCAGACCCCTTCTGGGCTCGTCTTCGAAACCACCCGAACGATAGTCGAACCAGCTGAACCACTTGTTGCAGTCGGGGTGCAGTTCTCGGTAGAGATCGCGTGTACCCCATGCCAGAAGTCGGTTCAGCCATTCGCGTTCCTCTGGCAGGAACGAGCATTTACCGGTTTTCAGCCAGCGTTGCGCATTTTTGTCGCCGATTCCGATATCGAGATCGGTTGGGGCCACGTTCATGTCGCCCACAATAAGCAGATTGTCAGAAGGTTTGAAGTCAGACTTCAGATAAGCAAGCAGGTCGGCGTAGAACTTCTGCTTTGCCGGAAACTTTTCGGGGTGTTCACGACTTTCGCCCTGTGGAAAATAGCCGTTCATTACGACCAGCGGCCGTTTTTGAGCATCAACCCAGGTGCCGACAATCAGTCGACGCTGAGCCTGAGCATCACTGCCAGGGAAATTGCGGCGAACATCGACTGCTTTTTTCAATGACAGCAGAGCAACGCCGTAGTGACCCTTCTGCCCGAATACCTCGCTATGATAGCCCAGTTCTTCGATCGCAGCGTACGGAAAAGCGTCATCGACGCACTTGATTTCCTGAACAGCGATGATGTCAGGCCGGTGTTTCGTGATGAGCTGTTGCAGCTGGTGAAGTCTTGATCTGATACCATTGACATTGAAAGTGACTATTTTCATGGGGAGTTCCGCCTGCTGGTTAAGTATGCGATTTTATATTATACTAGATGCGGATGCTGTGCAAATTAACTGTGGAGTTTGCAATGATCGATGATTTGAGTTCGCTGCGTCGTCAGGCCTTCATCTATGAAGCGGCTTCAGGCTTTTACATAATTGCCGGCCGCACAAGCAACGACAACGAATTCATCAGTCTCAAGGTGGCTGCACCGAACGACCTGTGGTTTCATGTCAGAGGAATGCCGGGCAGTCATGTGTTGTTGCGTTCGATTAACGGTGTCGAGCCTGATCGCAAGTTGATTGAGCTGGCTGCGGCAACCGCGGCATGGCACAGTAAGGGGCGTAATGGCGGGGTGACGCCGGTTTCGATGACTCAGGCCCGCTTTGTCAGCAAACCTCCTGGTTCGCCGAAGGGCACTGTGAGTATCAGGAATGAAAGGGTAGTTAAGGTCAGGCCTGCCGTATTAGCCGAGTTTAAGCCCGCAGAGAGTGGGGGAGAAGATAGATGAAGTACCGGATTCTTTTATGTATGTGTTTTTGTTCAGCAGTTCTCGCAGCGCAGCAGCCAGGCCAGCGATTTCCCAACCGTCCGCGTATCTTTCCGCGCATGAACCAGAACCAGCAGCCACCCGAGCATCAACAGCAGCCCCAGCAGCCGCCAAATCTCGACACTGACGGTGACGGTGTGGTCAGTCGCGAAGAAATACTGTTTGCTGTTCGCGCACATCTGAATAACGAACGAGAAAACAATCAGCCAGTATTCAGGAAAATCTTGAAGCGGTTCGATGCCGATAATGATGGTGAAATAAGTGATGATGAGGCGATGGAAATGCATTATGACCTGGAGCGTCGAATGCAGGAGGGGCGCCGCGACAGGCCTGGACGCGACCGCCCGCGCGACATGGAACGGCCTCAGCCTGGCGTTGAGCCACAGGACGCTGGTATGCATCATGAAGAGCCTCGCCGGCTGAACGACAATGGACTGCTGAAAGGCATAAAAATTGAAGGCCTGAACGTCAGTTCAGACCTTTGAATTCGATACTTTGCGAATTAAATCAGCGACTGCCGCCGGAGAGGGTGTAGTCGTCGCGGTTTCCCGGTATGTACAGACGTGGCGGCCGGTTGGTGGCGAAGCCCTTGAATACGCTGTCGCCGGCAATCGAATAACTGGTTACGTCAAGGCTTTGCACTGAGAATGAGCAGTTCATCATCCATTGAACCTGTTCGTTGTATATGTAGCCGGCAAGGTCAACCAGGTTGGAGAGGCGGTCGAGAACGATGAGGTCGCTGTTCTCGGCTCCTGCCGGTGGAACATACATGGCAGATAAAATAAACTGGCGGCTTTTCTGGATGTCATCGAGTATTTTGTCGCGCACGGTGAAGAAGTTCTGGTCGTTGAGGATCATGGTGATCTCAGAGATGACGAGAAAGCGCAGAATTTCGTTGAGATATTTGTCGGAGATGTCGTAAGGGTCTGACACCTTGAGGCTGTTTTCGAGGTTGCGGATGCCGGTGTAGACTTTGTCGACATCAGAGTTCATTCTTTCGCAAAGACTAAGGAAAGAATCAGAAGCAGCCTGCCCGGATGTGACTGGCAGACTGTAATTTTCAGAATTGCGGAAAAAGACTTCGCGCAGAGCGTTGAGGGCTGCGACAGAAGTCTTTTCATTGGTGCTTCGGCAGCTTGCTGCGAGCTTTTTCATTACCGTGAATTTATTGGCAAATTCGCTTCGTTCATTGCCTGAATAAGCATGTAAATGGCTGGTCAGGGCAGTCAACATCAGAATGGCCACGAGTCGAAACAGTTTCATATTTTCCTCCTGTGATTCTTGTTATTCCTTATTTTGCTGCTCTTTTTTCTCTCTGAGCAGGCGCGCTATTTCTGCTGTTTCGACGCGGTATGTGCTGCTGCAGAAATGGCAGGTTACTTCTGGAATTTCTTTCTGTTCGAGAATTTCTTCAAGCTCTTCTACTGGCAGGCATGATACTGAATAGAGAACTTTTTCGTGACTGCAGGTACATTTTGCCGCGAGTACGCGGCGTTCCAGGATCACCAGGTCTTCCAGTCCCAGCATGTGGCTGAGCACTTCAATATCTACGGCCTGGGCGAGAGCTTTTGCGATGGTTCTGTCGTTAAAACGCTCCAGTAACGGGATGAAATTTTCAGACTGGCCCTCTGGCATCCTGCTCATGCAGATTCCAACTGCACGGTGCAGGTAATGGTCTCGACTGGTCGAGCTGATCTCAATTGCAGTGGGCTTCTGCTGAAAATCATTGAAATATCTTGCCAGCCCATGCCTGAGATTCATGGGATTGCATTGAATCTGATATTGAGAAATTACGTTGCTTCGATTTGAATGTATGAAGGTCAGAGCGCCGGCATCCCCGAGAGCCTGCTGCAGCGGTGTTGAATCAGAAACATCAAAATCATTGAGTATTTTGATCATTGTGTAACCGCGCAGATTCCCACTGCGTGAAGCATCGACGAGACAACCTCCGATGGGGCCACTTACCTGTGCCTGAAGAGAAATACGCTCGTCTTCGTTGTGCAGGTTTGCTGACAGAAGTGCTGCGGCTACCAGGGCTTCACCAAGAAATCTGCCGGCAGTGGGGCCTGAAAGATGTTTTTTTTCGAGAAGCCTGGCTGATTCAGTCACATCGGCGAAGGTCAGAGAAATCATTTTTTCTCTGGAAAAACCATAAAAGAGCTGATCCATGTTTTGCCGGGGCCTCGCAGAAAAAATTCATCAGATGCATAATGATACAACTGGTGTAAATTAGCAGATTCGTATAAAGCAGCGTCATTATACCCTCGCACAGGATGTAATTCAATCGATAAAATTGTTTTGTTCAGCGTATCTCTCTTGTTTTGAGGTTTAACGTCGCTGTGCACAGACTGAGTTATTTTTGCCGCTGTGCGTGCAAAAAACCCACATGTGTAAAAAAAACACATAATCTCGTTTTAAAAAAATCCCATAAACGCATGATTTCCGGGTTTTAATAAGTTGGCATGGTTATTGCTTATTATAAATAGGTTCTAAATTAGTTCTTTGTCAACAAGAGACTGAATTGTCAGGTGCCGCCGCGTAAGCGGTTGTTACTTACTTTTGTCGTTTATTTTGTAACACTGATGTCACCCCAGGTTTTCTACAATTCAGTTTTTGTTTTTACGCTTAGTCGCGTCCCCGCGCGACTTCACGTATCCTCTCAAAAGATCCTCTCACTTTGCCCCTGGCTTTCTGACCAGGGGCCCTTTTTTTTAGCGAATTCCAGTGTGTTATTACCCTTTTCTGCTGTTCTTTACGCAACCGCCAAACGAAGTCGCAGACCAAAAGAAGATTTTGAGTGAGAATTGCTGTTTTGTTGATTTCCCGGCTGGCAGTCTAAAATACTGCCTGATCAGTCTGCAATGACAGGAAGCGTGACTTCGAAGCGGCTTCCTTCGCCAGGGGTGCTTTCGAGGATTATATTGCCTTCGAGCCAGCTGACAAGTTTTTTTACAATACTCAGCCCAAGGCCTATACCGCCGTATTTTCTGGTGGTGCCGAGACTGACCTGGTAAAATGCTTCAAAGATTTTATCCTGGTGATCTCTGGCTATGCCGATGCCTCCGTCTGAGACAACAATCTTTAGATCAGAGGCTGATTTTGCTGCAATTTCAAGGGTAACATTCGTTTGATTGCAGAATTTGAAGGCATTGATCAGAAGATTGGTTATGATCTGCTGAATAACCTTGCGGTTTGCTTCGACTTTAATCGTTTTATCAGGTATTATCTCGGTATACTGGCAGCCGATCATTTTCTGGTGAGTGTTACTGATAGATCTGATGTACGCAAGAATTTCGTCGAGAGTAAAAATTTCCTTTTCATATTTCAGGCGGCCGCTTTCGAGCTGAGAAAATTCGAGCAGATCGTTAACCATCTGTTCGAGATGATTTGAATTAACCTGTATCTCGGCTGCGACACCTGAGATTTGCTGCTTCTCGATCAGTTTTTCCAGCGTTTTGTCTTTCAGCAGCGCGCTGTAACCTTTTATCGCCGTTAGCGGGGTTTTGAGCTCATGACTCATCAGCGCGAGAAACTCTGATTTGGCACGACTGGCTTCTTCGGCTCTTTCCTTGGCCAGATGCAGCTCTCGTTCGGTCTTTTTTCTGAGGGCGATCTCCTGCTCGAGCAGTCCGATTTCTTCCTGTTTGAGCTGAGTCTCTTCTCGTGATTTCATCAGTTCTACGAGGGTTTCTTTGACGTTGCTTTCGAGACGCTTGTAAACTGCCAGCCCTTCGTTTTCACCAAACAATTCCATGAGCGTTACCGCCGGTGGCAACTGATTCGTCTCTAAATTCATCAGGAGCTTGATGGTGTTTTCGCTGCGTCTGACACCGAGCGCGACCAGTACATAGCTCAGCGCGATGAGGATGTGTACCGGGTTGCCAGGGATGTTGAGCAGCGGCGCCGATGGGAAAAAGCCGGCATAAATTGCGCAGCTGAAGCTGAAGAGAATTGTGCCAAAGGTTATCAGTCTGGCGGAATGAACGAGACGACCTTTTCCTGATTGCCAGATGAAGAGGCTTACAGCCGAAATATAGCCAGCTGCCATCGAGTAGAAAAAGCCAAACAGAAATTCCTTTAGATTCGGAATTTTCCGCATGTTCTCCAGGCTGGTTGCGCCAAACATTTCTTTAATAATCTCGAGGTTCATGAGGGCAGGTATGGCCGCAAAAGTCATTATCATTGGCAGAAAATACAGCAGCGGTTGTCGGGTAATTTTTACCTTACAGACCTGAGCAAGAAAATAAATAGCTGGAAATGACAGAATAATCGAAAAAACAAAAATCAGATTAGTCAACGTATTTTGCTTAAACTCGGCTGTCTCGCTTACCCAGAGAAGATAATCGATTGAATTGCCAATGGCAGCGCCGATAAAAGCGATTGCCCAGAAAAACATGTAATCGCGCGCAACGCTTTTGCTGCGAAGAACGGCCCAGCTGTAAAACGCCTGGCCGGCAGCATAGATATTGAAGAAAACGAACACGGCATAAAGGATTTTGCCGTGAAGAAAGCTGCCGTATTCAATACCTACCAGGTAGCAGAACAGGTAGGCAAGCACAAAACAAGTTACCAGGGTGATTGCAATCGCGATTTCCTGCCAGAAACAACGGGTCGAAAATTCCCGGTAACGTGCCGCCTGTTCGCTGACATCGGCAGCAGGAATTTCGCTGAGCCCAGCTTGGCAATAGTCTTCTTCTCTCTGATTGTCAGCCAGGTTCTGTTGAAACACTCTCTCAATCTGCATTTTATTAAATCCTGCTCAAAACAGCATTGGTACCCGTCTCGGCATTTATCTATCTAATTTATATGCTACCAGCAAATAGCCGCAATGACAAAATGATTTTTTTCAGGTGCAGAATACCAGTCAGGATGCATAGAGTAGTTCAAATAAGGTTGGCGGTTAGCTGTTCGGCAGCCTTGAGTCCGTCGACAGCAGAGCTGACGATACCACCGGCGTAACCGGCACCTTCGCCGGCCGGAAAAAGGCCGCGTAGAGTCGGCGACTGGCCCGTCTCGTCGCGCAGAATGCGTACTGCGCTCGAGCTGCGGGTTTCTGCTGCATAAACGATGCAGTCTGCGAAGTTGATATTGCCAAGTTCCCGCAGCATTGGCGGGAGAGATTGTCGCAAAGTTCGGGTGACGAATTCGGGTAGAATGCTGTCGAAACAAGCCGGTGCTGAACGCAGGCATGATCTGTTGGCAGGGAGGCTGTCAGAAATCTTTGCTGCAAGAAAGTCGGCGAGCATCAGTGCTGGCACGACAAAGTCGCCACCGCCGGCAGTAAAGGCTGCCTTTTCGATTTTTTCCTGAAAGAGCAGCCCGGCGAGTTCTTTGCCTGAAGAGGCGAAGGCCGGGTCTGCGAAGTCGGTGGGTTCGACCGGCACTATGAAAGCAGCATTACCCCAGATACTGTCGCGGCCTGAGTAGCTCATGCCGTTGGTTGTAAGCGCGCCATGCTCTGATGCGCAGCAGATAACCAGACCACCTGGGCACATGCAGAAACTGTAACATGCTCTGGCCTCATTTTCGGGGCGGCGCGTCACCCGGAAACTCGCCGCCTTCAGTCTTGGATGCCCGGCGAATCGGCCGTATTGCGACTGGTTGATCTGCGTCTGCGGCGCTTCGAGTCTGATGCCGATGGCCAGAGGCTTGCTTTCGAGACTGGCCTTCCGGGTATGCAGCAGGTGGTAGACGTCGCGCGCGCTGTGCCCGGTTGCCAGAATCAGGGCGTTACAGGGGATTTCTTTGTCACCACATTTAATGCCGATAACTGCGCCATTTTCGCAGATTATATCGGTGAGTGTCGTATTGTAAAGAATTTCGCCACCGTTGGATTCGATAAGTTGGCGCATGTTGGCGACAACTTCGAGCAGCACATCGCTGCCGAGGTGCGGTTCAGCATCGATCAGAATGTTACGTGGCGCGCCGCAGCGCACCAGAATTTCAAAAAAAGTGCGTATGCGTGGCCGATCCTTGCTGCGCGCAGTAAGTTTGCCATCAGAAAACAGGCCAGCTCCGCCCTCGCCGTAGAGTGCGTTGTTTTCGGGATTGAAAGCGCCTGTTCGCCAGAAGCTGTCGACGACAGGTTTGCGACGGTCGGCCCGGTCGCCGCGTTCGATAACGATTGGACTGAGCCCCGTTGTAGCCAGATGGCAGGCGGCCATCAGACCTGCCGGGCCGGCGCCGATCACTATCGGTCGTGGATCATTGCTTTTTAGAACGGGTTTAGCTGGAATTTCTAGCGAAACCGGCTCATCTTCGAGCTCTTCGATGTCTTTTTTTAACCAGGATGGCATGCGGAACCGGGCGGCCATTTCGAGTTTTACGGCGGCGATAAACAGCGGTGCCGGCCGTCTTGGTCTGGCGTCTATCGATCTTTTTACGAGCTCGACATGAATTATTTCATCGACGTCGCATTTGAGGCGGCGCGCTGCTGCTGCTGGCAGGTCGTCGTCTTTATAATCCAGAGGCAGTTCGAGCTGGCGTAATATGAATTTCATGGTGTGGGTTCCTTTGCGGTTTTAACGGGCCTTGCCGGCGTTTTTGATTGCCTGTGCAGCTGACATGCCAGCCAGCCAGCCGGTCGAAAAGGCGGCCTGAAGATTATAGCCGCCGGTATCAGCGTCGATGTCGATGATTTCGCCGGCAAAATACAGGTTTGCGATGATTCTTGATTCGAGTGTGTTCGGATTGATTTCGCTGGTGGCGATGCCGCCAGCTGTAACTATGGCCTGTTCCCATGGGGCGTGACCAGTGACGTGATAACGCTGTTCTTTGAGCCATAGGCGCAGGTTTTTTCTTTGTTCGGCACTCATCTGATCTGCTTTTTTACTGCCAGTCAGGCCGGTCTGTTCAAGACAGTAACGGCGCAGTTCAGCTGGCAGCAATTTGGCGATCAGGCCAGCGATGTCGATACCGCGATTGTTCTCAATTTCGCGCAGCAGGCGGCGGTCGAGAGTTGCATGGTCGAGCGCCGGTTTCAGGTCGAGCACGATTTCGACCTTGTGCCCGGAATGAAGCGCCTGAACAGCTGTGCGGCTGAGGGTTATTATGATCGGCCCGGCCAGGTATCCGTCGAGAAATGCCATTTCGCCAAACTCGGCAGTATCTTTTTTCCCGTTGATACGAAGTTCGGCCGAGACATTTTTGAGAACGACACTCTGCAGATTTTCTGGCAGTGTCTGCTCAGATTTGAGTGCTACCAGAGCGGGCAGGGGAGTCACTATTGTATGGCCGCACTGTTTTGCCATTCTCAGGCCGTCACCGGTCGAGCCGGTCAGCGGGTATGACATGCCGCCGGTTGCCAGCAGTGTTCTGGTCGCTTCGAGTTTGCGTCCGTTCGCCAGAATGACACCATGACAGGATTTTTCGATGATCAGCAGATCGCGAGCCGGGTTACTGGTCAGCAGTTTGATGCCACGGCGTTCAATTGCATGATGCAGGCATCTTACTGCATCAGTAGCCCTGCCGGAAGCGACAAAAACCCGGCCGCCGCGTTCTTCGACGGTCTTTAAACCTTCGCTTTCGAAAAATTCGATGAGATCTTTGTTGAAAAACGCTGCGAACGCGGCTTTTAAAAATCGCCCATGCCGGTTGAAGTGCTTGAGAAATTCAGCAGTTGGCGCTGTATTGGTAAGGTTGCCGCGGCCTTTGCCGGCAATACCGAGTTTGCGGGCTGGTTTTGCCATAGATTCGACAATACTGACCCGCAGGCCATCGTCAGCCGCCTTAATGGCTGCCATCAGACCGGCCGCACCGGCACCGACAATCAGCAGATCGACAGCACTCACTTCTTTTTCACGCTGAAGCCGAACTGCCCGATTTGTCGGCCGAGCTGATAGTAATGTCCGTGCGCGAACCCGACCAGTGAGGCATTTTCGATATGCAGACAATCATCTTTGTCGATCAGTTTTTGTGTTACCTGCACTGCTGTGATGCGGGCAATGAACATGTTATGCGAGCCGAGAGCTATTTCCTGCTCGATTTTGCACTCGATGTTTATCGGGCATTCGATTATTATCGGCGCCTGCAAAGTCTGACTGCGCCCTGCCGTCAGACCGGTTTCGTGAAACTTGTCATGGTCGCGGCCGCTGATTACTCCACAAAGATCGGTTGCCTGTGCGGTCTGGCGATCGGCGAGATTGACCACGAATTCGCCGCTTTCTTTGATCAGGCCGTATGAATAGCGTTCGGGTCGTATTGAAATCGACAGCATGGGTGGTTCTGAGTTGACTGTACCGACCCAGGCGAGGGTAATGATATTGGGGCGCCCCTGCTTGCCCTGGCAGGTGACCATAACCGCCGGAACCGGAGCCAGAGCAGTTGTCGGCTGCCAGACGGATTTTTCTTTATTGGGTGAATCCTGTGTTTTCTTTTTCATCAGCTTTGCTCTTCATTCTCTGATTTTTTTTCGTAGCTGGTTACCAGTCCGAACTGGCTGAACTGGCTGCCCATACGCGCCAGAAGCTCGCGCTTGGCTTCTTCGGGCGCTTCGCGGTCGCTTTCCCCTGGCGAAAAAATGGGAAAACTCTTTGTCTTGTCGCCATGCACAACAGCCACATACCATGAATCTTTGCCCCGGTAAGTATAGTGGCGCAGGCTGATCGACTCGAATTTGCGCAGTTTTTCCTGCCATTCGCGGCGACCTTCGCTGGTAACTTCGAGAAATTTGACGAGGCCGGTGTCATCGATTTCGATCTGCTTGAAATATGCCTTGCGGTCAGCGAAAACCCGGTAGAAATGGTGCAGGCTGACCAGGCTGACGCCGATGCACACCATCGCAATGGTAACGTAATATCCCGGAATCGCCGGGTCGGTGCGGCTCAGCATCATGATGCGGATCGACAGCATGATTACCCAGACCATCGACACAACCGCGATAGTAACCGAAAAATAAAAGAAAAACGCGTTGCGCCCTTTGAGGTCAAGGCCCTTTTCGACCAGTTTCATTGGAAACCCGGTTTCGTTTGCTGATTCCCAGTTAATCTCATTTTGCATAAGCTTCACCCGTATTGATTTTCGACCTGCCGCATTATAATTGCAGTTGGCCGTAAAGTCCAATCGGTATAACATTTTTTGCCGGTTTTTACGGGTTAGCTATTATTCTGAGCCGTCGGCGACCCGATAGTTGATAAGAGATAGTATTATCTGTCCGGAGGTAAATGTGGAACAATTCGCGAAATGGGTCGAGACAGTCAACGGTTACGTGTGGGGTTATTTTCTCATGTTCATGATCGTTGGCACTGGCATCTGGCTTACCTATAAAATGCGGCTCGTGCAGATCAGGTTTTTTGCGCATGCCTGGTCGTTGATTTCTGGTAAATGGGAGAAACCTGACGACAAAGGCGAAATCACGCACTTTCAGGCACTGTCGACAGCGCTGGCAGCAACAGTAGGCACCGGTAACATTGCCGGCGTCGCCACAGCCATTGCCAGCGGCGGGCCGGGTGCGGTCTTCTGGATGTGGGTCAGCGCCTTTATCGGCATGTGTACCAAGTTTACCTGTTGCCTGCTTGCGCTGAAATACCGCACGATCGACTCAGATGGCGAAGTAGCCGGTGGCCCGATGTATTATCTGCGAGATGGTCTGAAAATGCCGAAACTTGGAATGCTCTTCGCCATTTTTGCTTTTGTCGCCTCATTCGGTATCGGCAATATGGTGCAGGCCAATTCGGTGGCTGCTCCTCTGCACTCCTATCTCTGCGAGGCCGGACTGGCTGAGGTCGCAACCGGTGAAGGTTTTAACATGGTGCGGCTGGTAATCGGCATTGTAATTGCCATACTGGTAGGTATTGTCATTCTTGGCGGCATCAAGCGTATCGCCAGTTTTGCCGACAAGGTCGTGCCGTTCATGGCTTTTGGCTATGTAGCGGCATCGCTTTACATTCTATTTGTGCAGCGCGAGAATCTGATTCCGGCCTTTAAAATGATTTTTGGTTCAGCATTTGGCCTGCAGGAAGCCGCCGGCGGCATGCTCGGCTACGGCGTCGCCGAGGCGATGCGTTGGGGCATTGCCCGCGGCCTTTTCTCAAATGAGGCCGGTCTCGGTTCGGCACCAATCGCACATGCCGCGGCAAAAACGGCTGAGCCAGTTCGCGAGGGTATGGTTGCCCTGCTCGAACCCTTTATCGATACTATAGTGATCTGTTCGATGACTGCATTGGTAATAATTACCAGTGGCTATTTCAATCAGGCTGAAGCTCCTCTGTTTGCCGGCCTCAAGGGTGCTGAACTGACTGCTGCTGCGTTCAGGCACAATGTCGCATGGGGCCACCACGTCGTCAGCTTTGGCCTGATCTTTTTCACTTTCTCGACAATGATCGGCTGGAGCTATTACGGTGACCGCTCGGTTCGTTATATGTTCGATGCCAATCCCAAACGCGCTAAAAAAGCGGTATTCATCTATCGCCTCGTTTACGTGCTGCTTATACCAATTGGCGCGGCAGTTCCGCTCGAACTGATCTGGAACCTCTCAGATATCGCCAATGGCCTGATGGCCTTTCCGAATCTTCTGGCATTACTCGCTCTTTCAGGTGTAGTCGCCGGCATGTTACGCGATTACGAAGAACGTTATCCCGCCATGCGCCCATTACGCTGACCTCGTCGCTGGTCTTAACCAATGCCGGGCCCTGCTCAAACAGCAGTCGCCCGGCATTTTTTATCGTGCAGGAAAGTGTTTTGAAACTATTCTTTAGACTGAGAGGCCATAATGGTATATTTGTCAAAACCATAAAGCAGGGGATTATATGATCTGGAAAAATCGATTCTGCTCGCTGGCTTGTCTGCAGCTGCTTATAATGCTGGCATTTTGTCAATATCCAGAGTTGTCGGCGGCTGAAAAGCAGGTTGCTGCAAATGTTTTTCTGATCAGAACGGTCGATGCAGCTGATGGTCGCGGAATCCCACTGGTAGAACTGGAAGCCTTCAATGCCTTGACGCTGCAGAGCGACAACCTTGGCAATATTGCTGTAATCGAGCCCGATCTGGTAGGAAAAAGCGTACGCTTTCTTGTGCGCGGACATGGTTATCGGGTGCCTCAGATAGACTTCTTCGGCGAACGTTCCGTAACGGTTAAGATCGAGCCAGGTACGATTTTTACGTTAGCGCTCGAACGAACCGCCATTGCCGAAAGACTTTATCGCATCACCGGCAGTGGTCGTTATCGCGACAGTGCTCTGGCCGGCATCGACCTCTCGGGGCAGCCTTTTGAGCTGGCCGGCGATGTTCTAGGGCTTGATTCGGCTGTGCCAGTCGTCTGGCAGAACCGGTTGCTGAGCTTTTATGGCGACACTCTCGGGCCAGGCCGCATGAATTTGAGCGGTTCTGGCGCTGAGATAGATTTGACCAGGTCAGGGGTTCCAGATCTGCAGCTGCCACTGAAGTTTTTTACTGAACAGGAAGGATTCGCCAGCCGCATGGTTCCGTTGCCAGAGCCTGGTTTCGTCTGGATCGAAACGGTAGTGCCCCTGATCGCCGATACTGATAACGAAAAAGAAATTCTGGCCTGCCGCTATGTCATTCATAAAACTCTCGAAGAGGCCGTCGAAACCGGTTATGCCGTGTTTGAAGAACTGCAGGGTGTTTTTGTTCCGTTCAGACGCATAGAATCATCGCGCCCCCACAAGTCGGCCCGTGCCGTTCCGGTAAAATATGGCGATGTCGCAGGTTTCTGCCTGCAGCCCTGGGAAAGAATAACCCGTACTCTGAGCTCATTCGCAACGCCATCAGAATACGAGCACTATACCTGCCTGACCACGGTCGACCCTGCCAGCGCAGCTTTTGATGCCTGCCTGATTGGCGGCAGATATTACGAAATCGAACGCGGTTCTACCGGGCGACCGCAAATGAAATGGCGTCAAGGCACATTGCCTTATGATGCCGCTGTTCAGAAGCAGCTATTGAAAGAAGGTTTCATTAAAATCGATGAAACCTGGCTGAGCCTGATCGAGCTTGGCAGCGGGCGACGAATTGGCGATTTTACCGGGTCGATAAGCTATAACCAGTATCGCGACCGTTGGGTCATGTTCGCACAGGGTAACACCGGCGAAATCTGGTACAGCGAAGCCGACACCTTCACCGGGCCCTGGCTGTATGCGCGCAAGATCATCGAACACGATGCCTACAATTTTTACAACCCGGTGCATCACCCCTGGTTTGATGCTGATGACGGACGCAAAGTTTATATTGAGGCGACTTTTACCGCGTTTTTTACTGCAAAAGAGCACAAAAAGCCGCGCAGTGACTATAACCAGGTCATGTATCGCATGCAATTAGATGATGAGCGGCTTTATATGCCATGCCCCGTCTATCGGGTCAGACACGGAAAAGATGGCTATCGCCTGTGGACTGCTGAACAGATCGATCGTGCCAGTCACTGGTCAGACGTCGAAAAAGTCGAATTTTTCGCATTCGACTCAGACTTCAACAAGCCCTGGCTGCGAGCCGTCTACGACCATGCCGCCAACGAAGACTCTGAACCCGAACTGCTGTTCGAGCCTTCTGGCGGCGATGCCCCTGTGTTCTACGTAATCGACAGTGGCGACGGCACTGTCGAAAAACCAGCTCAATGCGATATCTTCGACGAACTGCTGATCAGAAAATACGGCAATGTTCTGCGGGCTGACAACGCCCTGCTGACTTTCGATCCAGAGATTAAGCCAGATTCTGACGCTTACAAAATCAACGCAACAGCCAGCCTGCCCGGGAGGAAACCATGAACGACCAGCAAAGCTCGCAGCCAGCTCCGCTTCGAGAAATGTTTGACAGACAGGAACAGAATAAGCAACAGGCTATGCCGACATCATTGCGACAACTGCTGATCGCTCAGTTTTTTGGAGCATTCAATGACAATGCCCTCAAGATGATTGTCGCTTTTCTCGCTATTCGTGCCGCCACCAGCGGGATGACAGCGGAAAACCCTGAATTCGAAAACATCTCGCAGCTGCAGACTACTCTTACCTTCGTTGTGTTTACTTTGCCAATCATGCTGTTTTCGCTGCCAGCCGGTCTGGTGGCCGACCGTATCAGCAAAACCAGCATAATCGTCTATATGAAGGTTCTCGAAGTCATTCTTATGCTGATGGCTGCCTTCAGCCTCGCTAATCCTGATTATCTGCCACCTCTGTTGGTACTCGCTCTCATGGGAATGCAGTCGGCATTTTTCAGCCCGGCAAAATACGGCATTCTGCCTGAACTGCTGCCGCACGACAAGTTGTCGAAAGGCAACGGCGCTCTCGAAATGTGGACATTCGTCGCGATTATCGCCGGTACTGCTTCAGGTGGCCTGATACTTGATGCCGTTGGCGCCGATGCCTGGCTGGCCGGGATGATTCTGGCCGGTTTTGCCGTTGTCGGCATGTTCGCTTCGTTTGGCGTCGCCAAAGTTCCGGCCGCCCGCAGTGAGGGGGGCTTTGTCGATACGCTCAAGGGCTCGTTCAATGCCATAATCGCTGACCGCGTGATCTGGCTGGCCGTTCTTGGTTCAGGCCTGTTCTGGGCCGTAGCCAGTCTGCTCGGTCAGGACATACTGGTTTACGCCAAAACTCTGACGGTTGGTATGGCCAACTCAGACACCATGAGTGGTCTGCCGCTCGCTTTTTACGGACTTGGCGTTGGGATCGGCAGTGTCTGGGCTGGCCGTATTTCAGGCCGGCTGGTTGAATATGGTCTGATCCCGCTCGGAGCAATCGGTGTCGGCCTGCTGACACTTTTTTTTGGCTTATTCGCCCCCGGGTATTATGTAACTCTCGCGATAATGGTCGCACTTGGCATTTCAAGCGGTTTCATCGTCGTGCCGCTCAACGCCATTCTGCAGTGGCGCTCACCGGCTGAGCGCCGCGGTGGTGTCATTGCTCTTGCCAACGTTTTCATTTTCGCCGCTATCATGGCCGGTTCGCTCGGCGCAGCCGGACTAGCCACGGCCGGCCTGTCGCCGCTCGGCATTTTGATTTTCGCCTCGGTCATCACGACCGCCGGTATGTTGTGGGCCATCTACCTGCTGCCTGATTTCCTGATCAGGCTGATTTTCGTTATCGTCACCCACACTTTTTATCGTCTTACCATCGTCGGTGGTGAAAAAATACCGCTCGAAGGCGGCGCCCTGCTCGTGCCCAACCACGTTTCGTTTATCGATGGTTTTCTGGTCATGGCCAGCACCGACCGCCAGGTGCGCTTCATCGTCGATGAAATATACTACAACAACCCATGGTTGCACCCTTTCATGAAAGCCATGCACGCGATTCCGGTTTCGGCTACCGGCGGGCTCAAGGTTATACTGCGCGCTCTGCGCGATGCCGGGAATTTTCTTGATGAAGGCGATCTCGTCTGTATCTTTGCTGAAGGTCAGGTCACCCGTACCGGTATGATGCTGCCATTTCGCCGTGGGCTGGAAAAAATCGTGCGTGGCCGTAGTGCGCCAATCATACCCGTCTGCCTCGATCGCGTCTGGGGCAGTATTTACAGTCGTTCGGGCGGGCGCTTTCTCACCAAGCTTCCCGAAACTTATCCGTATCCAATAACTGTAACCTTTGGTGACCTGCTGCCTTCTGATTCGCCTGCTCACAAGATACGTCTCGCCGTTCAGGAACTGGCGACACGTTCATGGGAATACCGCCGCAGCGATACACGCCCTCTGCATCACTATTTTATCAGACGCATGCGTAAGCGCATGTGGCGGGTTGCTTTTGCTGATTCCTCTGGCAAAGTGGTCAGGCGCTTCAAGTCTCTGATATCAGTTATCGCCATGGCACGCCAGCTCGAACCGGTTTGGAAAAACCAGCAGTATGTCGGCATTCTGATGCCGCCAACCATTGGCGGAGCACTTGTCAACGTAGCAGTCGCCATGGCCGGCAAGGTCAGCGTCAACCTGAACTTCACCGCCGGCAAGTCCGGGATGACTTCAGCCATCAAACAGGCCGGCATTGCCAGCATTATTACCAGCCGGGAATTTATCGAAAAAGCGTCGATCGAACTGCCGGAAGGCGTTGATCTGGTTTATCTCGAAGACCTGGTTTCCTCGATAAGCGCATTGACCCGGCTTGGTGCACTCTTTGCGGCTGTCTTTCTGCCGATCAGCTGGCTCGAAAGCTATTGCGGTGCGTCGGCACACCCGACTATCGATTCAACCGCAACAGTCATCTTTTCGAGCGGCAGCACCGGTGAGCCCAAGGGCGTCATGCTTTCGCATTACAATGTGATTTCGAACGTCGAGGCGGTAGGACAGGTGATGACGGTGAACGACGAAGACCGTCTGCTCGGCATTTTGCCGCTGTTTCATTCGTTCGGCTTCATGTCGCTCTGGTATGCGATTCGTTTTGGCATGAGCATAGCATTTCATCCGAACCCGCTCGACGCTGCTAAAATAGGCGAAATCGTCGAGCATCAGGGCGTGACTTTTCTGATTGCCACGCCGACTTTTCTGCAGATCTACATGCGGCGTTGCTCTCCCGGACAGTTCGGCAGTTTGCGTATAGTGTTCACCGGCGCCGAAAAACTCAGCGAGCGTCTCGCGCTGACATTTGAAGAAAAGTTCGGAATCAGACCTATAGAAGGCTATGGCGCCACCGAGTGCGCCCCCGCAATTACCGTCAGCACGCTCGATTATCGCGGGCAGGGCATCTATCAGTCAGGCTCGCGGCGAGGCTTTGTCGGGCATCCGGTACCTGGCGTTTCGGTGCGGATCGTCGATCCTGAAAGCGGCGAACTGCTGCCGCCGGGCAGTCCGGGCATGCTGCTGGTGCGTGGACCGAACGTGATGCAGGGATACATAGGCCGCGCCGATCTCACCGAAAAAGCCATGCGGGATGGCTGGTATATTACCGGTGATATCGCAATAATGGATGAAAACGGCTTTGTTAAAATTACCGATCGTCTGTCGCGCTTTTCGAAAATAGGCGGTGAAATGGTGCCGCATGGCAAGGTCGAAGACGCTCTGCATGAAGCATATGGGTCAGAGATCAAAGTTTTTGCGGTTACTTCGGTGCCAGACGAGCGAAAAGGTGAAACACTCGCGGTTCTGCACACGGTCGATGAAGCAAGAATTGCCGAAACTCTCGAAAAAATGGCCGGAATGGGTTTGCCCAACCTTTTTATTCCCAAAAAGGACAAGTTCGTGAAGGTAGATAAAATCCCGGTTCTTGGCACCGGCAAGGTCGATCTGCGCGGCGTCAAGGAAATGGCGAGCAAAGTTCTCTGTCAGACTGCATAAGGAAATCAGGCTATATGAAAAGATTTTTTTTACTGTTGATTTTTGTTCTGGCAGCGGTTTCAAGCTCTGCGGCAGAACTCACTGCCCGGCTGACTCATGTCGATGCTTCCGGGTTTCCGGTAATCGAAGCCATGTTGCGCGTATACCACGACAAGCCTTTTGATTTGACCAATGATCTACTCACTGTCGAAGAAAACGCAGCAGGAATTGCTGAATTCAAGCTGGCACCGCAGGATTTTACGCATTACCTTATTCTTGTGATCGATCGCTCTTCAAGTATCGAGTCAGCCATGCCCGATGTTAAAAAAGCCGCTGCGGTTCTGGTTAAAAGCCTGGCCGGTCCGGTAAACATTTCAATAATGTCTTTCGGTAGTGACATTGACATGGATCACAACTTTTCGACCGACAAGAAATCGCTTGTCGGAGCTATTGCGAAGATTCGACCATGGGGCGGTACAGCGCTTTTCGATGCACTCTACGAGGCTTGCGAAGAACTTAATACGAGAGCCGGAATCAACGATCTCAAAACCATCGTCTGCCTGACTGACGGGCAGGACAGCACACCGAGCGGCCAGCACCGCCTTTCGCGCCATGAACCGCATGAGGTCACCAAATCGGCGCTCGACAAGAATATCAGAGTTATCACTCTTGGACTCGGCAATGACATCGATACTGAGTTTCTTGGCGGTATAGCCTCTGAGACAGGGGGCTGGTATCTGCAGACGGCGACTTCCGACCAGCTGTCAGATCTTTGTGACAAACTCAGCACCAGACTCAAACTCAAAAAGCACTATCGGCTTTCATATAATTCGCCAATTCCGGCGTCTGAGCAGCCAAGCCGCATGCTGAAGGTAACTCTCAAACATGCCGGGCTCGAAGCAGCCGGCAGCAGGCAATATCATACGCCTACCCGGGTTAAAGCTCTGGCAGTAGCCGCCGCCGAACAGGAAAAGCCACTCAGTATCGATGAAATGCTCGAGCATTTCAATCTTGATCGTCGTGACCGCAGTCTTCTGATAAGCCGGATCAGGCTTCCGGTTAATCAAGCGGTACATGGGCTGAGTCTGGCTTCATTCAAGGGCCTTTCTGCTGTTGATTGTCGCAACCTGATCAACCAGGCACACCAGCAGGTGTCAGCGAAGCATCAGCAGAATTTTGCCGCCCGCAAAAAATACCTGGACGAACATCTGGCCAGCGTTGATCGACTGCTTAAGCAGTTTTACGCAAAAGCGGAGGCTCCCCGTATCAGAGAAGACGAGAGCCTGAAGGTCGCCCGTTTTATCGAGTTTCTCAATCTCAGGCGCCAGGAAATCGAGCTGTTGGGCAAACGCGCATACGAAGAATATCTGATCGAATTCAAAAGCAGCCTGGCCGAACTCGAATACTTCGAAAAGACCCAGGTTGGCGGCGAAAAATTTGACGAAGCTTTTTTTGCCGGTAATACCGACAGTCGCACCCGGGCTCTACAGGAACTCGAAAACCGTTTTGTCGAAGAAATCGCAGCAAATCAGCAGAAACTGCGCGAAAAGTTTGCTGCCGAAGAACCGGCAAAACCGGCGCAAGCATCTCCAGCAGGCGCCAGTTCGTCGCTCGACATTTCCCTGCCCGACCTGCCCGAAATCAAGACCCTCGATTGATGGTTGCTCAGAACTGGCCGGTGCGCAGCAGCACCAGGGTGCAGGCTTCGACGACTTTGAGACCGTGCTGGCGTAGTTCCTGCATCAGCGGCGGGTTCTCGGTGCCGGGGTTGAAAATGATTCTGCCCGGGTTCAGCTTGATGATGTCGGCCTGCATCGGCGTCAGCGTGTCTGGCGAAACATAAAGGGTCAGCGTATCGACCTTGCCGGTCACCTGGTTGAGCTTCGGCACTACCTTGAGGCCTTCTATTTCGGGGGCGACCGGGTGTATCGGCACCACTTCGTGCCCATGCTCGAGCAGCATTTTTACAGCCTTGTTCGAATAGCGCTCAGGATTGGTGCTCGCACCCAGAACTACCACACGATGTTTTTTTGCCTGTTCAGTCATAACTACCTCGCTTGATGTTTTTTTATTGCTACCAATAATATATCTTTTTGTCCAGCAAAATACAGCTCTTGCTGCCCTCGCAAATTTGCAGTTGTCAGCTTAATCTGTTTATAATGGCTGAAAACCGTCCGAGCATTCATTGCAGCATTTATACAAGACAGGAGATACCATGACCAGCAGACGGGAACGGATTGAGCCTTTGTTCTTGCGGCTGATTGCCGCGCGCAGCGATACCAATACCAGCTATGAGCTGGTAATCGAAGAAATCATGCTCAACTGGCTCAAATCTCGCAGTTATTTCAGCAAAAACCTTGATAACGTGGGCACCTGGCGAGTAGAGAACGATCAGCATCATCGCGAAGTCGTCTGGGCGCTGGTAAAAGGGCAGGGGAGCAGAACGATCGTTTTGATGCATCATCACGATGCCGTCGATATCGAAGATTATGGCAAGCTCAAATATTGTGCTCTGCGCCCGGATGAGCTGGCGCAGCAGCTGGCAACCCGTAACCTTGGCCGATCAGCAAAGAAAGACCTCGAATCTGGCGAGTGGATGTTTGCCCGCGGTTGCGCCGATATGAAGTCGGGCGCTGCGATTCAACTGGCCCTGCTCGAAGAATTCAGCGAGCTCGAAAACTTTGTCGGCAATATCCTTCTCATCAGTGTGCCAGATGAAGAAACCATCTCAAAAGGCATGCTCAGCGCCGTTGACCTCCTGTGCGACCTGCGTAGTCGCTTTGAGCTCGAATACATTCTGACAATCAATTCTGAGCCCTATTTTAACCAGGTTAAAGATAAGGCGATAATGTACGAAGGTTCGGTTGGCAAGATAATGCCGGTTGTCTTTGTTAAAGGCGTGCGCAGCCATATCAGCGACCCTTATAATGGCATCAACCCCTCGTTGATTCTGGCTCAGATTCAGTGCTTGAGCGAATTGAACGTGTCATTATGCGATCAGGTTGGTGATGACGCAACGCCGCCGCCGGTCTGGGTCAACCTTAAAGACCGCAAACGTGCTTATGATGCCTCGATACCCGATGCCGCCAGCGGCTACTTCAACTGGCTTACTTTTACGCGTTCGCCGGTGCAGGTTTTTGAAACCATGCTCGACATCTCACAGAAAGCGCTCGACGATGTCATGACACGCATGCTGCGTTCATATTCCGAATTCTGCCGTCTCAATAGAGATGAAGAAGCTGAGCTGGATTTCGTTCCACGTGTGCTTGATTTTAAAAGCCTTTATCAGCAGGCATTGGAAAAAGGTGGCGAGCATTTTCAGGTGCTGTATGAAGAATACCAGCTGCTGCTCAACGAGCTGCTCGCGCGCAACGAGATCGTACTGCCCGAAGCAACGATCAGGTTAATAGAATTCACTGCCGACTATGTCGATCTCGAAGGCCCGGCAGTGGTGGTAGCCGTCTCTGGCCCATATTACCCGCATATTGCCAATGTCCTGCTCGAAAATGGCGACCGTTATCAGCTTGCCCGACGGGTTAACGACATTTCGCTGCAGCGCTACGGTGTCGAATATACCTCAAAGGCTTATTTTATGGGTATCTCTGATCTGTCTTACGCCAGCTGGATCGGCAACGACGAAGACGTTAAAGCCATTCGCGACAACAGCCCAGGCTGGGATACCATTTACCATATCCCTTTCGAAGGCGTGCAGAGCCTGCGCATGCCAGTCGTCAACATCGGCCCCTGGGGCAAGGATCTGCACAAAATGACCGAACGTGTATATCTCAAAGACGTCTACGAGCGAGTTCCCGAGATACTCGCGCAGCTGATCACCGACATTCTCGCTGCCAACAACTGAGTATGAAAAAGGCGGCCGGCGCGTTCGCACCGACCGCCTGAAGGAGTGCGTTTACTTGTTAACTTTGCTCATGGGAATACCGAGGGCTTTGGCGACACCTTCGCCGTAGGCCGGGTCGGCTTTGTAGCAGTTGCCGATATGGCGGATTTTAATTTCTTCTGGAGCATCTCCCATGGCGCGGCCGGTGTTGTCGAAGAGAACCTGCTTTTGCGCCGGGCTCATCATTCTGAACAGATTGCCGGGCTGGGTGTAGTAGTCGTCATCGTCTTCTCTGAAGTTCCAGTGATCGGCGGCGCCCTGAAGTTCAAGCGGTGGTTCTTTGAATTCTGGCTGCTGCTGCCATTCACCGTAACTGTTCGGCTCGTAGCCAAGGGTGCTGCCATGGTTGCCGTCGACACGCATGGCGCCGTCACGATGATAACTGTGGAACGGGCAGCGCGGCTTGTTTACCGGAATCAGATGATGATTGACGCCGAGGCGGTAGCGCTGGGCGTCGCCGTAAGAGAACAAGCGTCCCTGCAGCATCTTGTCGGGCGAGAAGCCGATGCCAGGCACGATGCTGGCCGGGTTGAACGCGGCCTGTTCAACTTCGGCGAAGTAGTTTTCAGGGTTTTTGTTGAGTTCGAAATAGCCAACGTCGATGAGCGGATATTCTTTGTGCGGCCATACTTTGGTCAGGTCGAACGGATTGAATTTGAAATTCGCAGCTTCTTTTTCGGGAACAACCTGAATTTTCATATCCCATTTCGGGAAATCGCCTTTTTCGATGCTGTCATAAAGATCGCGCTGATGGCTTTCGCGGCATTTTCCGATAACGGCTTCGGCTTCCTGATCGCTCAGGCATTTGATGCCCTGGCGGGTTTTGAGATGGAACTTAACCCAGAAGCGCTCGTTATTGGCGTTGACCAGGCTGAAGGTGTGGCTGCCGTAACCGTTCATGTGACGATAAGACAGCGGAATACCGCGTTCGCTCATGGTGATGGTCACCTGGTGCAGGGCTTCCGGCAGGTTGGTCCAGAAATCCCAGTTATTTCTGGCGCTGCGCAGGTTGGTGCGTGGGTCGCGCTTGACGGCATGATTGAGATCGGGAAACTTGAGCGGGTCGCGTAGAAAGAAGACCGGAGTGTTGTTGCCAACGAGATCCCAGTTGCCTTCTTCGGTATAAAATTTCATGGCAAAACCGCGAATATCGCGTTCGGCATCAGCAGCGCCGCGCTCTCCGGCTACTGTTGAAAAACGCACGAACATTTCGGTCTGTTTGCCAATCTGCGAAAAGATTTTTGCTTTTGTGTATTTTGTGATGTCGTGGGTTACCGTGAAAGTGCCGTAGGCCCCCGAACCTTTGGCATGCATGCGGCGTTCAGGAATGACTTCGCGGTCGAACTGCGCGAGTTTTTCGAGATACCAGACATCCTGTAACAGCATCGGGCCGCGTTTTCCTGCGGTCAATACGTTCTGATTGTCTGGCACTGGTGCGCCGGCGTTGGTGGTGAGTTTTTTCTTCATGGTCTACTCCTCTGTTTGGTTGAATTATCAGATTTGATCTGTCTGGACACTTTTTTCAAACATTTTTTGCAGGTGCCACGAACCTCGACGTGGGTGTGCTCTATGTTGCCAACTTCTGTGAGTGACTCCGGCACTTTGAGGGAATCGAGTTCTTCGCTGTAGAAATCTGCAGTCAATCCGCAGTTGGCGCAGACAAAATGATGGTGATGTTCGAGATTCCCTTCGAATCTGGTTCTTTCGTGTGAACTGCCAAGTGTGGTGATAACGCCGAGGTCGTTGAGAACCCACAAGGTGCGATAAACGGTGTCTAGAGAAAGCGTTGGCAGCTTTCTTCGTAGTTTTTGCAGTACTTTTTCGGCATCCGGATGGTCTTCAGCCTGAATTATCGTCTTGAAAATCTCGATGCGTTGCTGGGTGACCTTGATGCCTCTGCTCTGGCAAAGCTCAATAAAACTGTCGACCCGGGTTTTAACTTTATGGCTGTTAATAATCCACTCGCTAAATCAGAATAAATTCTTATTTAGTAATTAAACCGCAGTTCGTTTGCAAAGTCAATTCTCGGGTTAAGGCTCTTTTGGCGCAATTTGCGGGCGCTCGCTCTATTCTTATACCGTGTGTGTCTGTAGTAATAAATTTCAGTATGGTGTAAGACTGCAACTGTCGAATCCTCATTGACTAGTTGTAGCAATCTGATAACTTTTTAAGAGACAATGTGCCATAATAAGCTAAACAACGAGATCTTGCATAAAATGTTTTAGGAGCAGACGCTGCGGTTGCTCATTCCTGGTGAGATCATTGATGATATATTCGGCAGGAGATCACACAAATCATGAACCAAACCAATTTTTCGAATCGTCTGGCCGGGAGCAACAGTCCATACCTGCTGCAGCATGTTAACAATCCGGTCAACTGGCAGGAATGGTCGAGCGAAGCGTTTGAGCTTGCGAAAGAGCTGAACCGCCTCGTCTTTCTGTCGATTGGCTACTCGACCTGCCATTGGTGCCATGTCATGGAACATGAGTCTTTTGAAGACGAAGAAGTGGCAGCTCTGATCAATTCTGCTTATATTGCGATCAAGGTCGATCGCGAGCAACGGCCTGATATCGATCATATTTACATGGATGTCTGCCAGGCCCTTACCGGCAGCGGCGGCTGGCCGTTGACTCTTATTCTGACCCCTGACCAGAAACCGCTGTTTGCCGGAACTTACTTTCCGAAGCGTCAGAAACACGGCCGGCCAGGGTTGATCGAGATTTTGTCTGCTCTTGCCGCCGAGTGGCGCACTAACCCGCAAAAACTCACCGACAGCGCCGGCAGAATAGCCGAACACTTTATTGAAGATACCGGCTTTGCATGCAGTTTTCCAGACGAGAGCCTGGTCATCAACGGTGTCGAAAAAATTGCCGGCGGCTATGACCGGCGCTATGGAGGCTTTACTGCTGCGCCCAAGTTCCCGATGGGTCACCTGCTTGAGCTGCTGCTCAATCATGCAGTTACCAGAGTCGATGCCGAATTGCTGCAGAAGGTCGAGCACAGTTTGCTGGCGATGTATCGGGGCGGCATCTTCGACCACATCGGAGGCGGTTTCTGCCGATACAGCACTGATGAGCGCTGGCTTGTTCCGCATTTTGAAAAGATGCTCTACGATAACGCTCTGTTGCTGCGCTGTTATGCTTCGGCTTTCAAGGCGACCGGCAAATCAGTTTACCGTGCAGTGGCTGAATCGATGGCCAGCTACGTTATGCGCGATCTTACCAGCCCGGAAGGCGGCTTTTACACTGCAGAAGATGCCGACAGCGAGGGGCATGAGGGGCGCTTTTATGTCTTTTCTTACTATGAATTCATGCAGCTGGCCAGCGAGTCGGGAAAGGTGTTCGCCGACTACTTTGGCGTTACGCCGTCGGGCAATTTCGAAGACGGCTTGAACATTTTGCATCTGAAATCGGGCTTCGAAGAAGCTGCCGCCAGTGCCGGCCTGAGTGCTTCTGATTTTTTACAGAAATTGACTGATTTCAGACAGCGGCTTTTTGCCTACCGTTCGCAGCGCACCAGGCCTTTGCTTGACGACAAGATCATCACTGGCTGGAACGGTCTGATGATTGGCGCTCTGGCACTGGCCGGCCGTTATCTGGCGCGCGCCGATCTTATCGATGCGGCGCGCCGTGCAGCGCTGTTTGTCAGAAAAAACCTGGCAACTTCGCAGGGGCGGGTGTTGCGCTGCTGGCGTCGCGGCAAGGCTGAGATCACTGGTTTTTTTGAAGATTACGCTTTTCTGACGCAAGGTTTGTTAGAGCTGTTTCGCAGCGATTATAACCCGGAATGGCTCAAGTGGGCAGTTGAACTGCATGATCAGTCAGTCGCTCTTTTTTCCGGCCGCCAGCCGGGTTCGTATTACGAGACGCCAGCCGATGGCGAAAAACTTCTTTTCCGGCCGCGCAATATAACCGACGGCGCGCTGCCTTCGGCACGTTCGCTGATTGCCGATAACAGCATGCTGCTGGCTGGCATCACCGGAAACAGCCGTTTCTCTGACATCGCCACCGCAATTTTCGCAGACAGCGCAAATCTTATGCAGCGCGCACCAGAGGCAACTGCAGCGATGCTCAACGCCCTGCGCCGCTATTATCAATGCCCGCCGCGCATTCTGATTCACGCCGCAAAACTTGCAGACGCCGAGCCTCTCGCCGAAACCATCGAAGAATTCTATCTGCCCGACTCAGTTGTGGTTCTATCGGTTGGCGAATCATCCGATAATATCTTAAACTCTCTGTTGACCGATACCGAACTACTCCGCGGCCCGGGCCCGGTCGTGCAGATCTGCCAAAAAGACCGCTGCCTCAAACCGGTCACCAGCAAAACCGAACTACTCGAAGCCCTCCACCAGTTCACCGCTCAGACTCCAGCAAATCAGTCTAAATCAGCATAAATAAGACAAATAAAAAGGGCGGGATTGCTCCCGCCCTGCAGTTTTCAAGAACTGCTTATTGAACTGGAATCTGTTTTGCAATGTTTCCATCTGAACCCATAATCTTCAGATAAAGGATTCCTTCAACTCTTTCAAGCATAGCAACAGGGTTGGTTTCTCCAGCATATATGTACCCGCCTGTCAGGCCTGTAGCGTTAAAAACTCCACTCTTGATGTATGCGTTCTGTAGAGTCCCGTTCATATCTTCGATCTGGAAACGCTGACCGTTTTTGTAGATTTCGCCGTTGAGACTGCCACCTTGCGCAGAAGAACTGGTGGTCTCGCCGTCTCTTCTAACATCAACTGTAGCTTCGACTCTTACTTCATAGTTGTCGGTGCCAAGGGCAACGGAAATTGTTCCAACAGCTTCAAACGGAAGCAGATATTGAAATGAGTCAGTGATGAGCGGATAGTCCTGCATGCCAAGCTGCATGGCCAGACCGGCTGTGGTGTTCTGGAAGACCACCAGCATGCTCATCGAAGCAGGCGCAGCAGAGAGAACTGCGGGTGCAGAATCAGGATTGTAGGTAATGATGTTGCCGGCAGCATCTTTGAACTGCAGCAGTTGATGAACAATGCTGGTGACGGTGGTTGGCAGTGAGAAAACATTTACCAGTCCGCTCATTGGAGCATAACTGGTGTAGGTAGTGTGAAACTGGGTTCCGTCTGGCAGGCCAAGGCCGGCATAAGCATCGTAAACAGCAGATCTAAGTGATCCGCCGATGTTGTAGGTGATAACCGGCGGCGGAATTAAAGCGGCACCCTCAATTACATTTTTCAGACCGGCGTCGAGGGCCTTGCTGAAGCCGACGGCCGCTTCTTCGGTCGGATCTGGAACTGTGAAGTTTTTGAATGCATGCTGAGCGAGGCCATTTTTCAGCTCGGAATGTATGTTTACTGAATACTGCTTTTCAGGCAACAGATTATAGGAGGTGCTGTTGAAATCAAATGAGGCTGTGACAGTATTGATGTCGTTTATACCGCTTTCGAGAACTCTACCATCGCCACCATCTGTCTGGTTCCAGACGGAGATGTAGTAACTGTCGAACAGAGTGGTATTTGTGTTTTTAGGCCAGGTAAGCGCAAGTTTGCCATTGGCTGGAGTTACAAAAATGCCGGAAACGCTGAATGGACCATAGCCAGTAGGTATTGTGGGGATTTTGTGAATGAAATTCTGTACCGAACCATCGGTGAATGTTACTGAGAATTTATATTCGCTGCCCGCTGCATGATTGACAGCTGTGTAATCCCAGCCCTGGAAAGGATAAGGAGACGTGTGTTTGGTTCCGGTGGT
>Ga0116143_10000286_pt1 | contig 70370 bp, 81 predicted proteins | sample AD_UKC034_MetaG_FD_89745 | JGI IMG/M metagenome (GOLD analysis project Ga0116143, IMG submission 89745) | Active sludge microbial communities of municipal wastewater-treating anaerobic digesters from USA - AD_UKC034_MetaG | ecosystem: Engineered > Bioreactor > Anaerobic > Digestate | place: USA... | reverse complement strand
TTTCCTGCTTCGTCGAGACCCCTTCAGAAGAACTGCTTGGCGAAGTTGGCCACTGCGATGGCGATAAGGGCGGCGAGCATCCAGGAGAGCTTGTCGAACTTCGACTCGAATTTCGTCTCCAGCATTTCGAGCTTGTTGTCGAAATGGTCGCGTGTGACCAGATTCGACTGCGCCTCGGTCACCATGCGCACCACAGCCTCGGCCTGCTTCTCGTCGAAGCCGGCCGCCCGCAGTTTGCTGACGAATTCGTGAGTATCGAAAGTGATTGTGCTCATGCGGCGCACTGTAGCACAAACCGCGCGGGCAAACACAGGCGAAATGGGGAGGGGGAAACCGTGGCCTGTCCCCTATTTCCGTCCTCTGTTTTCCTGCTTCGTCGAGACCCCTTCAGAAGAACTGCTTGGCGAAGTTGGCCACTGCGATGGCGATAAGGGCGGCGAGCATCCATTTGATCAACTGTACGTCTGCCTTGATGGGCGCCAGTTCGAGTTGCATATCTTGCTTGGTGACGAGCTCCGCTTCGCCCTGGGCGTCACGCAACGCCTCGGCCATGGCCTCCGCCTGAGACTCTGGCACGCCAGCCTCCTTCAGCCGGCGGATAAATTTGTGGGTGTCGAATGTGATCGAAGCCATACGGCAAGTATATGTTGGAAGCGGAAAAAATCAGGAAGCGGAAAAAATCAAATACCGGGAAACCGTGGTCTGTCCCCTATTTCCCGCTATTTCCCGTGGTCTGTCCCCCATTTCTCACGAGTCTCAGGCTGCGATCTGTTCGAATGAGAACCGCGGGATATCCGCGCGCTCCTGGGCGTGTTCGATGGTAATGGCGGCTATATTGCCGCTATCGTCGAGTTCAAGCAGCGTGTCTTCATCCAGATCCCGGGTTTCGGCAATCGCCGCGCTGCGGAATTGGATATACAAGGTGTCGGTGTCCTGGAAGTATTGTATTTTCATGTCTTGAACCTCCGATCGAAAAAGGCGTTATGCACCGTCTCGCCGTCAGGCAGAAGCACAACCCGCAAATATTTCCCGCCCGCTTCGGGAATCGCCGACCAGCGCCGGATTCGTCCATCGTGCTGGATGGCTTCCCGTTCCGGCTGATCCACGACCCGATTGATCCACTCGACATCGATGGCCTGCCTGTCGGGCCGTTCCCGCATTGCCTCGAAGTACTTGGTGAATTTCACGTAGAACCTTGCCAGCGACTATAGCATCGAGCAAGGGATTGGGCCATCCATCATGCTGGCGGGTGAGAAAACCGTGGTCTGTCCCCTATTTCCGCCTATTTCCGCCTATTTCCGCCTGTCCCCTATTTCCGCCTTGGGCGATTTGTTCTGTTTGCCAACCATCTGGAAAACGATGCCTGGCTCTCGCCGGAGGCCCTGCCCGCCAGAAGTCCCTCGACGCTGATATCCTCGTCAAGGTCTCCCCAGTGAATACCCTCGCCATGACCAATCAACCTCCAGTTGCCACGCTCCTGCGGGGTGGCTTGCATAAGGCGCGGATACCAGGCGAGCGGAACCGAAATGGTCCTGCCATCGCTCAAGTCGACGCCAAGGGTGTCTTCTGAAACCGTCACCCCTTCGGCCAAGGGAAGTTCGATTTCAACCACGGAAGTATGCATTCCAAGCCTCCTGCAACTCGATTTCGCGCTGCGCCACCATGTTCTGCAGACGCACTATTTCCGTTCTGGTGAACCTGCCGCTGTTCTGCAGGCGGATAGGGCCGAGCCAGAACTTGGCAATTTTTCCATCCCTCTCAACATGCACATGCGCCGGTTCATCGCGATCACTCGCGTAAAAAAAGAAGCGATACGCTCCGACCCTCATTACGGTTGGCATGGCAAGCCGACTATAACAAAAAAACGGCCGCCCGAAGGCGGCCGTTTGAGCTTCATGCGAGGCGGCTTGCGCCGCGACGATCAGAAGGAGTGGTGCAGGTTGACACCGAACTGGCGCGGATCCGATCCCGGGCTGATCAGACCACCCGTCGCCTGAGCCGAAACGTTGCTGGAAGGATGCCACAGATCATACGTGCCGGCGGCCGCGTTGTTGATCTTGGTCCAGTTCACGCCAAGGTGGGTGCGCTTGGACAGGGAGTAGGTGTAGCCCAGCATGTACATCTTGGCGCTGGTGTCCATGCCCGGCGTGTTGCTCGAATCGCCGGCACGCGCGTAGGTGAAGTTGAAGGTATGCGGACCCATCATGTACTGCACCGGAATCGCCCAGGCCGTGCGCTTGAAGGTGGTATCCAGACCGGCGCCGTTGCGGCCGTCGTTGATGCTGTTGCGGTCCCACAACAGGCCGAGCTTGAGGCCCATGGCGAAGGTGTAGGCCAGACCGGCGCGATGGAAGCGGGCGTCCGGATCGCCGACCGCACCGGCGACCGTGGAAGTCAGGTTGCCGATGTTGTTGCGGGCCATGTAGGAATAGAAGGCATGCCACGGACCGTTGTTGTACTGCGGGTTGATCCAGTAGTTGCTTTCCTTGCGGGCCGAGTCGCCGGGGGCGGCGGTCGCGTTGGCGAGGGATTCGTTCGCAGCGCTGAACGAATAGCCCAAGCGGACGTTGAAGCCGTTCCAGGTCGGGGTATCGTACATGAGGGCGTTGTTCAGACGGCCACCGGCGCCGGAGTTGAGGCCCGCAGCCGCAGCGGTAAACGCCTGCCCCTGGTTCATCAGCAGGTTCAGCGAGCTGGCGCCCATCGCCAGACCGCCGGTCAGGCCGGCACCATCAACGCCAGCGAGGGTGTGGTAATGCATGTCCCACTTGCCGACGTAGACGTTGCCCCAGGCGCCCTTGATGCCGACGGCCGTGTTGCGGGTGCCGATTGAGGTAATGTTCGCGTTGCCTTGGGCGCCGGCAGTGCCGTTGTTGTCGCTGGTGCCGATGGCGCTTTCGACCTGCCACCAGGCGGTCAGGCCGCCACCGAGGCCCTCGGTGCCGGCAAAGCGGATGTTGGAGTTGTTGTCGATCATGCGCCAGCGCGAGATCGGGCTGGTGCCGTTAATCGTCGCACCGCCAGCGCTGACATGATCGATACCGACGCGCAGCTGACCGGAAATGGTGACGTTGCTCTGCGCCAGAGCCGGCACGGCGACGAGGCCGGCGATGGCGGCAGCGATGAGTTTCTTTTGCATTTGAATCTCCTCTTGGTTTGAGAGTTCGGCAGGTTGTTCCGGCGCCATGTGCACATCACGTACTGCACCGCTACTCCCCGCCTGCCTTGCTTCCCGAAAATCTCGGAAGACGGAAGTCATTGTGCCGGGGCACCCTCGGGCGGGGCAAGGGAAAACGGACTTTTCAATGAGAAAAGAAGGCGGGGTTGTGGCTTTTTTGCAACAGCGTGTCGGGGCGCCTGGGATAACCGGGACCATGTGGACTCCCGGGTTGGACGCCTCGGTTACAAGGACGCGATGAATTCGTCTGTCGGTACGTCCGCCTGACGCAGGACCCCTGCCAAAGCGCCGACTTTGACTACGCCATGCAGGGGGACGACGCAGCCTTTGGAACCACGACGCATGATGACGTGGCTTCCGGATTGGCGAGCCTTCTCGAAGCCAAGGCGCTCCAGCGCTCACACTATGGCGGCGACTGAAACACGCGGCAGCTTAGGCATGCGCGGGAACGCTGAACGTCGTTACCAGCGGATGTCCCGGTGCGGGAATGGGGAACTCCGACAGATAGAGCGCCGTAGCCTCTTGCAGGTTGGAGATGGCCTCCTCAACCGTCTCGCCCTGCGTAGTGGTGCCTGTCTCCGGATTCAAGGCAACGTAGCCGCCTTCTTCGGCAGGAGTGAGTACAGCAGTCAGTTCCATGGCTTGGCTTCCGTGGGGAAAGCTCGATTGTCGCTCACTGGACTACCCTCCAATCCTCGGTAGCGGTGGAGTTGGTACGCGAAACCGGGGACAGACCACGGTTTCGCAGGGCAAGCCACAAGCGCTACGACGCCAGAAATCGATGCAGCGAGCTCAGCACGCGCAGCCGGTCGGCCTTGGGCAGCGTGCCGATCCGCTTGCGGAAAGCGGATCGCTCGACCGTCGCGAGCTTGCTTGGCCGCACGCGCGAATCGACAGGCAGACCCGCTGTCTCGATGTCGCTGATGCCGACATCGCCTTCGACCGGCGCATGTCCGGCGGAGGTGATCATTGCAAGAAAGAATTTTCCGGCACGCCCGTGCAGCGCCTCGGATGACACCACCACGGCCGGGCGAACCTTGGCGGCATTCCGCTCGGTAAAGGGGAAGGGCAGGATCACCACATCCCATGACCGAATGCGCGCATCATCCGAGTTGGTCATAAACCGAGTCCGCTTCGGATGCCCACTCGGCGAAGCCCTGGAAGGGGTCGTCGACCGCTTCCTCTCCCTCACGGGGAAACACCAGCCCCGGCTGCGCCGGCCCGGTTGCGCGCATCGCGAAATAAGCGCGCACGGCCTCACGGAAAAACTCGGAGCGGCTGCGGCCTTCCCGCAGACAAACCTGCTCGATCCTTTCCGCCATTCCAGGCGGCATGCTGATGGCAAAGCGGTGATAGGTCTGATCCTTCATGGCATTCCCGATAATATTTGGTAAGACGGAGTATTACTCCATCACCATGGCGTGTCAAGGCGATGCCCGACATTCGGAAACCGGCATTCGGAAACCGGGGACAGACCACGGTTTCCATGCGGTTTCCATGTTCAGAAATGTTTGGGCAGGCCGGCCTGTTTCAAAACGGCGTTTGCCGTGTGGCGCGACTTGATTTTGTGGTCGACGGGAAAACGCATCCCGGTATTCGGACTGAACCAGATCTCGTGGTCGCCCTTGCCGGCCCTCTCGAACCGGCAGCCGGCATCGCGCAACAGGCGTTTGAGTTCGGGCGTGAAATTGTCGCCCATCAGGCCGCGCGGCGTGTCGTTTCAAATCGGCGCGTCAGCAACTCGAAGGGGACTTCCCCGCCATCCGGACAACCGTTCGCATCGAGCAACTCGGGAATCAGGGTCTTGAGCTTTTCGACAAGCAGTTCGGCGGTGACAGCCTCGGTGGCCAGCCCCGGCACGTCATCGCTCGTAGCCACCCATACCATGGCTTCCTCATCCCATTCCGCGCGCACGAAATAAATCTTTGGCATTTGAACCGTCCTTTCGGGTTTCAGTCTATCGCAAAACCGGGGACGGACCCCGGTTTCCATAAGTATTTTCAGCCGATCGCCATGTTAGACTCTTACTCGTATTACTCTTACCAGCGGAGGCCCGGATGCGCATCACCAGCAAGGGGCAGGTCACCATCCCGCAGGACATTCGCCGGCGCGCCGGGCTGGCGCCGGAGATGGAGGTGGAATTCGCCATCGAAAAGGGCAAGGTCATCCTGCAAAAGGCGAAGGGACAGAAGAGCCGCGGCGAACTGGCCGTCGAGCGCCTGCGTCGCGCGCAACCGCGAACGACGCTCTCCACCGACGAAATCCTGGCGCTGACCCGCGGCGAATGACGGCGCGCGTCCTGGTCGATTCGAACGTCCTGCTGGACGTCATCACGTCCGATCCCGCCTGGGGGAAGTGGTCGGCGCAGGCGCTGGCCGGGCAGCTGGAGCACGGCGCCCTGGTCATCAACGCGATCGTCTATGCGGAGATCGCCTTCGATTTCGAGACGATCGAGGCGGTCGAGGCTCTCTTGCCCGCGGCCGATTTCGATTATGCGGAAATTCCACGCGAGGCGGCCTTCCTGGCCGCCCGCTGCCATGCCCGCTATCGCGCCGCGGGCGGCGCCCGCGCGACGATCCTGCCGGACTTCCTCATCGGCGCCCACGCCACCGTGGGCCGGATGGCCCTGCTGACGAGGGATGCGCGGCGCTACCGCTCCTGTTTCCCCGGCCTCAGGCTGATTTGCCCGGAAGGCGGCTGATCGCCGGAAATGCCGGGGAAATCTGCGGGGCGGCAGCACTTCGACGTCTTTCATGCTGTATTACATGTTATATTACACGAACAACATGGCCGAAGGAAACAGCATGGGAAAGTCGCAAAATCAGGCACGTGAAAACGTCAGCCGCTACCGAGACAAAATGCGCACCCAAGGATTCAGGCCGATCCAGATCTGGGTGCCTGATACTCGTTCGCCAACATTTGCCGAGGAGTGCCGGAGGCAGTCCCTGCTGATATCGAATGACGCGGCCGAGGAGAGCGTCCTCGGAGAACTGGATGCCGCCGCACGAGATATCGAGGACTAGAAATGAGACGGGGCGATCTGGTGACGGTCGCCCTGCAGGGCGACCTGGGCAAGCCACGTCCGGCGTTGGTGATTCAATCCGATCTCTTCAACGAAACGCACTCGAGCGTGACGCTGGCACCGCTGACGGGAGACATCCGCAGCGCCCCGCTGTTCCGCATCACCATCGAGCCTTCCACCCGGAACGGCTTGCGCGAGGTGTCCCAAGTCATGGTGGACAAGCTCATTTCAGTCAGGCGCGACAAACTCGGCCAGGCTTTCGGGCGCCTCGAAGACGAAAACATCCTGCGCGTGAATCGCGCCCTGGCAGTCTGGGTTGGATTGGCGTAGAAGCGACCGCGCTCAGGCCCTCATGTCCTGAAGCCGCTCCGGAACGCGACGCGCGCGCGAAACCGGGGTCTGTCCCCGGCTTGGCTCCGGAATGACGAAGCTGGGGTTTGTAGCTGATCAGGTGGTTCTTAAAGGCGGTCGATGTAATCGGCCGCGCGTTCGACATACTCGCGGCAGTCTTCGAGGCAGGGCCTGACCGAGCCGCAGACGATGCGGCGGTCGGCGTCGTTGTAATCGTGCACCAGGATGTTCCTGAGTGCAGCGCTGCGGGCGATGCGCTCCGCGAAGTCCTTCGTGTAGACGCCCAGGTCGGACAGGCGCAGGAAGGTTTCGCGATAGGTCAGGCGGGTCGTCCGCCCCGTCATGGCCTGGTCAAGCTCGGCGATCAGGTGCTCGTTGACGTCGATGGCGCGCATGACGATCCGCTCGATCAGGCGCTCCAGGGCGGCCAGCTTGACGAAGTCGGCGGTGATCGATTCCCAGCTCTCGTCCTTGTACAGCAGCAGGCGGCCGAGGTCTTCGGCGATCAATTGCAGCTTGCGGCGGACGAAATCAGGCCGCAGCATGCAGCTCGTTCCTGATCCAGTCCATGCGCTTGCGAAACAGCGAGGCCTCGAGCCGCCGCAGATCCGCGGAGTCGATGTAGTCCTTGTAGGCAAAGGCGCGGTATTCGAGGAAGCGGATCGGATCGCCGTAAAGGAGGCGCCCGTTGCGCATGATCTCCCAGCGAAACAGCGGGTCGGCCTCGCTCAGGAAGACCGCATCGATCGGATAGTCGGGAAACACCTCGCCAAGCGCGGCGAGGCAAGCCGACATGCGCTCCCAGCCGTGAAGACCGGGCCCGGCAAGCGCCAGGTCCAGATCGCTGTCCGGCCCGGGCGGTACGGAGGTTGCGCCCGCGCGCGAGCCATAGGCCACCAGCAGGCTCAGCCCCAGTTCACGGCAGGCGGCCGCAAGCTGCTCCGCGTCGTATGCGAGCGCAGGCCGGATGTCGGCACGCTGCGTTGCGGGTTCCGATGCCATGACCGCCCTCCTCCGCCACGACTGGGCTGATAACGCCCGGGATTATACCGCCCTGCTGGCGGCATCCCGCAAACCGAACAGGCGTGCCAATTCCGCGCCCGGCTCGGGCGCCCGCATGAAGGCTTCGCCGACGAGGAAGGCATTGACGCCCCGCCCGCGCATCAGGGCGACGTCGGCGGGGGCGAGGATGCCGCTTTCCGTGACGACGATGCGGTCGCCGGGTATGCGTGCCAGCTGCGAGAGCGTGGTGTCGAGCGAGACCGCGAAGCTGCGCAGGTCGCGGTTGTTGATGCCGATGAGCGGCGTTTCGAGCTGCAGGGCGAGGTCGAGCTCGGCGGCGTCGTGCGACTCGACCAGCACGGCCATGCCGAGCCCGCGGGCGAGGGCTTCGAGGTCGCGCATTTGCGCGACCGCCCCCCTCTCCCCAACCCTCTCCCCGAGGGGAGAGGGAGTGTTTGCTCCCTCTCCCCCGCGGGGGAGAGGGTTGGGGAGAGGGGGCTGGAAGGCGGCGACGATGAGCAGGATGGCGTCGGCGCCCATGGCGCGCGCCTCGAGCACCTGGTAGGCGTCGATGACGAAGTCCTTGCGCAGCACCGGCAGCGCGCAGGCGGCGCGCGCCTCGACGAGGCATTCCGGCGCGCCCTGGAAGAACTGCCGGTCTGTGAGCACCGACAGGCAGGCGGCGCCGTGCGCGGCATAGCTGCGCGCGATTTCGCCAGGGCGGAAATCGGCGCGGATGACGCCTTTCGAGGGGCTGGCGCGCTTGATCTCGGCGATCACCGCCGTCTTGCCGAGACTGACTTTTGCCCGGATCGCGCCGGCGAAGTCGCGCGGCGGCGACCGCGCCCCGGCTTCGGCGCGCAGGGCGGCATCGGGCTTCGCCGCCCGCGCGGCGGCGACTTCCTCGCGCTTGACGGCGAGGATTTTCTGGAGAATGTCGGACATGATCAAAACCCTTAACCACAGAGACACAGAGGCACAGAGAAAGGCGAAAGACAAAGGTTTTTGTTTTTCTCTGTGTCTCTGTGCCTCTGTGGTGAATGGTTCTAAGCCGCGAAGCGGCGCGTGAAAGTCACGAACTGATCGAGCTTGGCCCGCGCCGCGCCGCTGGCGATGGCCTCGCGGGCGCGGACGATGCCGTCGGCGACCGAGTCGGCGATGTTGGCGGCGTAGAGCGCGGCGCCGGCGTTCAGCGTGACGATCTCGCGCGGCGTGCCGGGGGTGCCGGCCAGCGCCTCCAGCACCATCTCCTTCGACTCGGCGGCGCCGGCGACGCGCAGCCCCCGGTTGGAGACCATCTGCAGGCCGTAGTCCTCGGGGTGGATCTCGTACTCGCGGATCTCGCCGTTCTTCAGCTCGCCGACCAGGGTGGCGGCGCCGAGCGAGATCTCGTCCATGCCGTCCTTGCCCCACACCACCAGGACGTGGTCGGCGCCGAGCTCGCGCATGACGCGCACCTGGATGCCGACGAGGTCGGGGTGGAAGACGCCCATCAGGGTGTTCGGCGCGCCGGCCGGGTTGGTGAGCGGGCCGAGGATGTTGAAGAGGGTGCGCACGCCCATCTCGCGCCGCACCGGGGCGACGTTCTTCATGGCCGGATGGTGGCTGGGCGCGAACATGAAGCCCATGCCGGTAGCGGCGATGCACTCGGCCACCTGCGGCGCCGTCAGGTCGATCTTCGCGCCGAGGGCTTCCAGCACGTCGGCCGAGCCGGACTTCGAGGAGACGCCGCGGTTGCCGTGCTTGGCCACCGTGGCGCCGGCGGCGGCGGCGACGAAGGCCGAGGCGGTGGAGATGTTGAAGGTGTGGGCGGCGTCGCCGCCGGTGCCGACGACGTCGACGAAATGCGCGGCGTTGGCAAATGCGTGCGGCACCTCGACGCGGGTGCACAGCTCGCGCATCACCTTGGCGGCGGCGGAGATCTCGCCGATGGTCTCTTTCTTCACGCGCAGGCCGGTAAGGATGGCGGCGACCATCAGCGGCGTGATCTCGCCGCCCATGATCTGCCGCATGAGGTGCAGCATCTCGTCGTGAAAGATCTCGCGGTGCTCGATGGTGCGCTGGAGCGCTTCCTGGGGGGTAATCATGGGAATTTCCTATTTGTCCGAGAACCAGTTCTGAATCCTGAGTCCGGAAAAATGCCTGAAATCGGCCGTGTTCCGGGTCACCAGCGTCAGTCCATTCGCCTGCGCAATCGCGGCAATCTGTCCGTCGACGAACGGCGGCGTGCATCCCGCCGCCGCCAGGCGGGCGCGCTCGCGCGCATGCCACTCGGCCGCCACGGCCGCGTAGGGCAGCACCGGCAGCTCGGCCTGCGCCAGGGATTCGAGGTAGGCCGCCACGGCCGTGCGCTTGCGCGATGCCGGCATCAGGGCCAGGCCGTGGTGCAGTTCGTGCCAGCTGATCGCCGAGGTGGCGATGCGGTCGCCATGGCGGCGCAGTTGCGCCATCACCCTGGCGTCGGGCGTTGCGCGAACCGCTTCGGAAAGGACGTTGGTGTCCAGCAGATAACGCAGATTCACGGCTGCCACGCGCCCCGGCCCTCCGAGGCATCGCGTGCCGGCAGCCAGTCGCTGTCGTCGAGGCTGGCGCCGAAATCGCGCCTGAACGCGTCGATGGCAGCCGCCAGCGCCCGGCGCCGGGGCGCCAACCGGGCGAATTCGCTGGCGGAAACGATGACGGCCACCGGCCGGCCGCGGCGGGACAGGGTCACCGGCCTGCCGGCTTCCGCCTCGCGCACCACCCCCGAAAGGTCGTTGCGGGCCTCGGCGATCGAATAGGTCTTGTCCATGGCAAGGAGTCCCGTCAAATGGCTATCTAGATAGCCATATTATCCGGTACGCGGCTCAGCCCTGCAAGAAGTTCCTGAGCAGCCGGTGGCCATGCTCGCTGCGCACGGATTCGGGATGGAATTGCACACCCTCGAGACGACAATGCGCCGCGAACTCGCGGTGGCGAACGCCCATGATCTCGCCGTCCTCCGTCCACGCCGTCACTTCCAGGCAGGCCGGCAGCGTTTCGCGCTCGATGGCGAGCGAGTGGTAGCGCGTGGCGGTGAAGGGGCTGGGCAGGCCGCTGAAGACGCCCGTGTCGGCGTGATGCACCGGGGAAGTCTTGCCATGCATGAGCTGGCGGGCATGCACGATCCTGCCGCCGAAGGCGGCGCCGATCGCCTGGTGGCCGAGGCAGACGCCGAGCAGCGGCAGCTTGCCGGCGAAGGCCTTGATCGCCGCCACCGAGATGCCGGCCTCGGCCGGCGAGCAGGGTCCGGGGGAAATCACGATCCGATCGGGCTTCAGGGCGGCAATCCCTTCGACCGTGATCTCGTCGTTGCGGAAGATGCGCACCGCCTCGCCCAGCTCGCCGAAATACTGCACGAGGTTCCAGGTGAAGGAGTCGTAGTTGTCGATCATCAGGAGCATGGCTAAAACCCTTCACCACAGAGACACAGAGGCACAGAGAAAACCTTCATGTTTTCATTCTCCGAATGCCGTCTTTGAGTACCGGGACATTGAAATTCAGCAGCAGCCCTGTTCGAGTCCCGCTCAGGCGCAAGTAAGTCAGCAGCTGGGCCTCGTGGAGTGGCAAAAGCCGCTCGACTGCCTTGATTTCGACGACCACCGAATCCTCGACAACCAGATCAAGTCGATATCCGGTGTCGGCCCTGCGCTCCTTGTAAAAGACGGGCAACTCCACCTGACTTCTGAAACACATGCCCCTGAGCCCCAATTCCACGCAAAGACATTCCTGATAGGCGGATTCCAGCAAACCTGGTCCCAGCGCACGATGCACCTCAATGGCAGCGCCGATGATCTGCTCAGTCAGCGCATCTCTCTGTGTCTCTGTGTCTTTGTGGTTCATGGTTTTCATTCCAGCCGCGTATCGAGGCCGCTCTCGGCCATCTCGGCGGCGCGCAGCTGGGCGAGGGCCTTGTTCTGGGTTTCCTGCCACTCGGCGGCCGGGTCGGAGTCGGCGACGATGCCGGCGCCGGCCTGGACGTGGATGCGGCCGTCCTTGATCACCGCGGTGCGGATGGCAATGGCGAGGTCCATGTCGCCGTGGAAGCCGAGGTAGCCCACCGCGCCGGCGTAGAGGCCGCGCTTGACCGGCTCCAGCTCGTCGATGATCTGCATCGCCCGCACCTTCGGCGCGCCCGACACGGTGCCGGCCGGGAAGGTGGCGCGCAGCACGGCCAGGGCATCCAGCTCCGGCTTCAGCTTCCCTTCGACGTTGGAGACGATGTGCATCACGTGCGAGTAGCGCTCGATGACGAACTGCTCGGTGACCTTGACGCTGCCGGTCCGCGCGACGCGGCCGACGTCGTTGCGGCCGAGGTCGAGCAGCATGAGGTGCTCGGCGCGCTCCTTCTCGTCGGCGAGGAGTTCCTTGGCGAGCGCCTCGTCCTCCTCGGCGGTCTTGCCCCGCTTGCGCGTGCCGGCGATGGGCCGCAGGGTGACGCTGCCGTCCTCCAGCCTGACGAGGATCTCCGGCGAGGCGCCGACGACGTGGAAGTCCTCGAAATCGAAGTAGAACATGTAGGGCGAGGGGTTCAGGGTGCGCAGCGCGCGGTAGAGCGCCAGCGGCGTCGCGGCATAGGGCTTCGACATGCGCTGCGAGAGCACCACCTGCATGATGTCGCCGTCGACGATGTACTGCTTGGCGCGCGCCACCGCCTGCTTGAAGGCCGCCTCGCCAAAGGAGGAGACGGCCGCCTGCGGCGACACGGGTTGCTCCTCGGGAATCGCCACCGGCTCGCGCAGGCGGGCCAGCAGCTCCTTCAGCCGGGCCTGGGCGCGCCTGAAGGCGCCGGGCACGCCGGGCTCGGCATACACCACGAGGGTCAGCTTGCCGGAGAGGTTGTCGACGACGGCAATCTCCTCGGAGAGCAGCAGCAGGATGTCGGGCGTGCCGAGCTCGTCCGGTTTCTGCGTCTTCGCCAGCTTCGGCTCGATGTAGCGCACGGTGTCGTAGCCGAAGCTGCCGACGAGGCCGCCGCAGAAGCGCGGCAGGCCGGCGCGCGGGGCCAGCTTGAAGCGCGCCATGAACTCGCCGACGAAGGCGAGCGGGTCGCAGTCGTCGCGCCGCTCGGCGATGCGGTTGCCGGTCAGCACCATGACGTCGCGGCCGTAGGCGGCGATGCGCGTCGGCGCCGACAGGCCGATGAAGGAATAGCGGCCGAAGCGCTCGCCGCCCTGCACGGATTCGAGCAGGTAGCTGTAGGCGCCACTGGTACCTTTGGCCAGCTTGAGGTAGATCGAGAGCGGGGTATCGAGGTCGGCGAAGGTTTCCAGGGTCACCGGAATGCGGTTGTAGCCCTGGGCGGCCAGCGCGTTGAATTCGGCTTCGGTCATCATGACTCCACGACTTGAAACTGCAGGAACACCGCAGGCGCGAACCACACGCCTGCCGCTTGCGACGATCAGTCAGGCAAGCGACGCCAGGGCCAGGCCTCCCCGCCGACGGCGTATTTCCTCACGCGTTTCAAGTTCAGATGGAGCACGATGTACTTATCTCAGGCTTCCGTTTTCAGACTCAGGAGGCGGCTGGCCGCCTCCTCGAGGGTGCCCACTATAGCATCCGCGCCGAGATCGCGCACGTCCTCGCCCTCGCTGTAGCCGTAGGGCACGCAGAACACCGGGCAACCGGCGGCGCGCGCGCCGGCGACGTCGTTGCGCGAATCGCCGACGACCAGCGCCTCGGCGGGAGCGATGCCGAAGCGCTCGCACAGATGCAGGAAGGGCAGCGGGTGCGGCTTCTTTTCAGCCAGGGTGTCGCCGCTGACCGTCAGGTCGAGCAGCCGGTCCAGGCCGGTGGCGGCCAGCAGCTGTTCGGTGAAGGCGCCGGCCTTGTTGGTGACGCAGGCGGTCTTCAGCCCCGCCGCGCGCAGGGCGCGCAGGCCTTCCGGCACGCCGGGGTAGATGCGCGTCTTGCGGCCATTCACGGCGGCGTAGTGGCGCTTGAACAGCGCCAGGGCCTCGCGTGCCTCCGGAGCATCCGACTCGCCCGGATAGCCGAGGCAGCGGCCGACGAGGTTGGGGATGCCCTTGCCGACGAAGTCGCGGATGGTGTCCTGCGGCAAAGTCAGCCGCCCCAGCTCGGCGAGCATGGCGTTGGCCGCGTCGGCGAGGTCGGGAACGGTGTCGAGCAGCGTGCCGTCGAGGTCGATGAGGACTGCGCGGATGGGCATGGGGAAAACCTCTTTCAGCACAGAGAACACGGAGGCGCAGAGGACACAGAGAAAAGCCTGAACAAGTGAAATCCTTATCTCTGTGCTCTCTGTGTCCTCTGTGTCCTCTGTGTCCTCTGTGTCCTCTGTGTCCTCTGTGTCGAAGGCGGCTTGTTTGCTATACCTTGGCCAGCTCGGCGCGCAGGGCGGCGATGATGGAGTCGTAGCGGTTCGGGTCGCTGTCCTTGCCGGCGCCGAAGACGGCCGAGCCGGCGACGAAGGTGTCGACGCCGGCCTCGGCCACTTCGCGGATGTTGGCCGGGCCGACGCCGCCGTCGATCTCCAGGCTGACCTTGAGGCCGCGTTCCTCGATCATCCGGCGCACCCGCCTGGCCTTCTCCAGGACGTGCGGGATGAACTTCTGCCCGCCGAAGCCCGGGTTCACGCTCATCAGCAGCACCATGTCGAGCTTGTCGAGGGTCCATTCCAGCACGTCGAGCGGCGTCGCCGGGTTGAACACCAGGCCGGGCTTGCAGCCGGCCTCGCGGATCAGCGCGATGGTGCGGTCGATGTGCTCGGAGGCCTCCGGGTGGAAGGTGATCCAGGTGGCGCCGGCCCTGGCGAAGTCGGGAATGATGCGGTCGACCGGCTTGACCATCAGGTGCACGTCGATGGGCGCGGTGACGCCGTGCTTGCGCAGGGCCTCGCAGACCAGCGGCCCGATGGTCAGGTTGGGCACGTAGTGGTTGTCCATGACGTCGAAGTGCACGATGTCGGCGCCGGCGGCGAGAACGTTGTCCACCTCCTCGCCGAGCCGGGCGAAGTCGGCGGACAGGATGCTCGGAGCGATGCGATAGGCCATGAAACCCTCCCTAGGATGGCCGGGATTTTAAACGCTTTCGCTGCCGGCGCCGCCTAAAAGAAATTATGGCCAGCATAAGCCTGCCCCTATAATGCCCCGATGGCGGAAAGCAAGAAATACGAGGTCAGCGTCACGGCCGAAGCGCAGTATCTGGCCGAGCAGTCCGATCCCCAGGACGGGCGCTACGTCTTCGCCTACAACATCGCCATCCGCAATACCGGCAGCATCGCCGCCCAGCTGATCTCCCGCCACTGGATCATCCGCGACGCCGAGTCCCACGTGCAGGAAGTGCGCGGCCTCGGCGTGGTCGGCCACCAGCCCCTGCTCCAGCCCGGCGAGCGCTTCGAATACACCAGCGGCTGCGTCCTCACGACGCCGGTCGGCACCATGCGCGGCAGCTACCGGATGGTGGCGGAGGACGGCACGCCGTTCGAGGCGCCGGTCGCCGAATTCACGCTGGCGATGCCGCGGGTGCTGCACTAGTATTAAGGCATGCCGTCACGGCACAAGGCTGGCCAGCCGGCGATTCCGGCCTTATGCTGTGCGGGTTGATCCGAGCCGTCGCCCCAGGGGAGACCTGATGCCGTTGCGCCACAATGCCTGTTGCCGACTTCTCGTCGCCGCCCTGCTGCTCCTTCTCGCCCAGGGGCTCCTGGCCCAGGGCGGCACGCCCGCCGCCGGGCCCGGCGGCAAGCGCCTCGCCCTCGTCATCGGCAATGCGGCCTATCCCTCCGCCCCCCTGAAAAACCCGGTGAATGACGCCCGCGCCATGGCGCGCACGCTGAAGGAACTCGGCTTCGAGGTTGTCTTGCGCGAAAACATCGGCCAGCGCGACATGGCCGCCGTGGTGCGCCAGTTCGGCGCCTCGATCTCGCCCGGCTCGACCACGCTGTTCTATTTCGCCGGCCACGGCATGCAGGTGAAGGGGCGCAATTACCTGGTGCCGGTGGATGCCGACATCCAGCTCGAGGACGAAGTGCCCTACGCCACCATCGACGTCAGCCTGGTGCTGGACAAGATGGAGGTGGGAAAAAGCGCCATCAACCTCGTCATCCTGGATGCCTGCCGCAACAACCCCTTCGCACGGCGCTTCCGTTCCTCCGCCACCGGCCTGGCGCAGATGGATGCGCCGGTCGGTACGCTGATCGCCTTCGCCACCGCGCCCGGCTCGGTGGCGCAGGACGGCAGCGGCGCGAACGGCATCTATACCCAGCACCTGCTGGAGAGCATCGCCACGCCGGGCTTGCCGGTGGAGCAGATGTTCAAGCGCGTGCGCATCGGCGTGGCGAAGGCCACCCACGACTCGCAAATTCCGTGGGAAAGCTCCTCGATGAAGGGCGACTTCGTTTTCAGGGAGGCGCCGCCGGCCGCCTCGCAGGACAAGCTGATCGAGGACGCGGTGAAGGCCGCCGCGGAGCGTGCCGCGACGCTGACCGCCGAGCGCATCGCGCGCGAGCAGGCGGCGCGCCAGCCCAGCGCGGCCGTGAAGGCGGAACAGGATGCCCTCGCGGCGGAACGCGAAAAATTGCTGCGGGAGCGGGAACGCCTCGCCGCGGAGAACGAGGCTTTGCGCCGGAAGGCGGCCCAGGCGCCGATGCCCGCGTCGGTGTCAACGCCGCCACCGCCTGCCGTCGCCCTCGCCGCGCCGACGCCGGTCGCCGCCGGTCAAGCGGCGGCAAGCAAGGCCGCGACCGGCGGCCTGCTGCCGGAGGTGGGCGACCGCTGGACTTACCGCTTCTCGGACGGCTATGGCAAGACGGAGAACTACACGATCCGCATCACGGCCGTGACGGCCGAGGGCATCCGCGACGAAATGACGATCGGCAAGACCCGGCAGACCGAGCGCTTCGAACCCGGGCTGGAGCTGTACAGCCGCGGCAGTCCGGGCGGCGCCAGCTTGCGCGAATTCGCTCCCTACCTTCAGTCGCTGGGTCCTGCGGAGCCGAATGCCGAATGGAAGAACATCAAGATAACGGGCGGTAGCGGCTCCTTCGTCGCACGATTGGCTGGCAAGGAAATCGTGAAGGTACCGGCCGGCAGCTTCGAGGCCAGCAAGCTGGTTATCGAAGGCGAGGAATACTTCCGCGGCGTGCAGACGCGCAAGCTCACCATTCAGGCCTGGTACGACGCGGCAGTCAAGCGCTTTGTCAAGCTGAGCTTTTCTTCGTCCGGCATGTTTAATATCCTCGCCGATCGCGACGTCATCGAACTCGTCGAGACCAGCCTTACCCCGGCCAGTGCTGCGCCAGCGCCGGCTCGCGGCGAAACACAGGCCAACACAAGGGTCGCCAGTAGCGGATCCAGCGCTCCCCCGATGCCTTCCGGTCCGCCCCATGTCGGCGATTCCTGGTCCTATCGCTTTTCCGATGTGTATGGCAAGTCGGAAACCTTTACGGTCAGGGTCACTACAGCCTCGCAGTCGGAAGTCGCCGATGAAGCCCGCATCGGCAAGGCGCGCCATAACGCGAGTTTCGAACCGATCTTGGCCATCACTCATCGCAAACTGGGCAACCTCACCCTGCGCGAACCGTCGCCTTATCTGCTCCACTTCGGCCTCAGGGAAACCGGAGACTGGAAAAAAATCGATGTTTTCGAGGGCAAGGAGCCCTTCGCGGCAAAGTTGGCCGGAACGGAACCGGTGCAGGTGCCGGCCGGTACCTTCGAGGCACAGAAACTCGTCATTGAAGGGCGCGAGCATCATCCGCGCCTTGCGGGTCTCACGCGCACCTATACCATCACCGCCTGGTATGCCCAGGCGGTCAAGCGTATCGTGAAGCTGGTCTTCGCCGGCGCGCCTAACTCATCTTTTCCTGCCGAGCAGGAGACCATCGAACTGACCGAGTTCCGCTTGCAGTAGACTTCAACTGCGGTAATCCGCGTTGATCCTGACGTAGTCGTAGGAGAAGTCGCAGGTCCACACGGTGGCCTGCGCGGCGCCGCGGGCGAGGTCGACGCGCACCGCGATTTCCTCCTGCCGCATGACGCGGGCGCCGTCCTCCTCGCGGTAGCTGGCCGCCCTCCCCCCGTTTTCCGACACCAGTACCTCGTCGAGCCAGAGCTTCACGCGCGTCACGTCGAGGTCATTGATGCCGGCGTTGCCGATGGCGGCGAGGATGCGGCCGAGGTTGGGGTCGGAGGCGAAGAAGGCGGTCTTCACCAGCGGCGAGTGGGCGATGGCGTAGCCGATGGCCTTGCACTCGGCGGCGTCGCGGCCGCCGCTCACTTCGATCGAGATGAACTTGGTGGCGCCCTCGCCGTCGCGCACGATGGCCTGGGCGAGTTCCCGCGCGACGGCGGTGACGGCCTCCCGCAGCGCGGCGTAGTCGGCGGAGGCGGCATCGTCGATGCTTGCATTGCCGGCCTTGCCGGAGGCGATCAGCACGAAGGAATCGTTGGTCGAGGTGTCACCGTCCACCGTGACGCAGTTGAAGGAGGCGTCGGCCGCCTCGCGCACGAGGCGCTGCAGCAGCGGCTGCGCCACGGCCGCGTCGGTGGCGACGAAGCCCAGCATGGTGGCCATGTTGGGGCGGATCATGCCGGCGCCCTTGGCGATGCCGGTGACGCTGACCGCCGTGCCGCCGAGACTGACTTTTCGCGAGGCGGCCTTGGGGCAAGTGTCGGTGGTCATGATCGCCTCGGCGGCGGCGGCCCAGTTGTCCTCGCGCAGATCGGCCACGCTGGCGGGCAGTCCCGCCTCGATGCGCTCGACCGGCAGCGGCTCCATGATGACGCCGGTGGAGAACGGCAGCACCTGCGCCGGCGCGCAGCCAAGCAGTTGCGCCGCGGCCGCGCAGGTGGCGCGCGCCGATTGCATGCCGGGTTCGCCGGTGCCGGCGTTGGCGATGCCGGTGTTGACGACGAGGGCGCGGATGGCGCCGGCGGCGAGGTGCTCGCGGCAGACAAGGACCGGCGCGGCGCAGAAGCGGTTCTGCGTGAACACGCCGGCGACGGCGGCGCCCGCCTCGAGGCGGATCAGCAGCAGGTCGCGGCGGTTGGCCTTGCGGATGCCGGCCTGGGCGATGCCGAGGGCGACGCCGGCAATCGGCAGCAGGTCGGCGGGAACGGGCGGTTTCAGGTTGACGGGCATGGTCTGGCCTCGGCGCTCAGATGCGATCGATGCGCATGATAGCCGAAGCTACTGCGGAATGAAGCGCGCCGCTTCCGCGGCGCCGTAGCACTCGGCCACCGTGGCGGCTTCGGCGGCGTTCCGCATGACCGGCCCGGCGGTTTCCTCGAGCGGCAGCTGCAGGTAGCCGGCAACATCCTGCAGCCGCGCACGCGCCGGTTCGCCGTCCCAGCCCGCCTCGGCGCCTTCGGCCAGGCGGAAGGCGAGGACCACCGCCTGCTCGCGCGAGCGCTTGGCGTAGCCCCCTTTGAGCACGCTCTGCAGCAGCGGGCTGACGCGCCAGTCGCGCGTCAGCGCGACGGTCAGCTGCGTCAAACGGAAGCCGAGCAGCGACTGCTCGACGTCGCCCGGATATTGCGGATGGCGGCGCAGGGCTTCGTCGAGCGCGTCGCCCTCCACGCCGGAAAAACACCAGTAGGCCAGCTCGCCGAAGCGATACAGCAGGGCGGCGATGAACACCTCCTCGGGCTGCGCATCGTGCCGCCGCGCCGCCAGCCAACGCGCCTGCACCGCGGCATGGAAGGCGCGCGCCATCTCGCGCAGGACGCGCTCGCGCACCGGGCCGCGCAGGAAGGCATCGACGAAGGCCACCGAGAGGGCGATCTGCCGCACCATGTCGAAGCCGAGCATGACGACGGCGCGACTGACCGTGGTGATCTGCCAGCCGGCGGTGTTGAAGATGACGCTGTTGGCGATGCGCAGCAGCTTGGCGGTCATGCCCGGGTCGCACAGGATGGCCTCGGCCAGCTCGGATACCGCCGCCTTCTCGCTGTCGGTGAGGTCGCGGATCCGCTCGGCGGTGCGGCCGAAGATGGGCAGCTCCTGGTCGCGGATGCGGGCGAGCCAGGCATTCAGGCCGCGCGGGCTGCTCGGGTCCTGCGTCATCGTAAAGGCTCTCGCAGCCTGCGGCTCAGCTCAGCTTGCCGTGGCAATGCTTGTATTTCTTGCCCGAGCCGCAGGGGCAGGGATCGTTGCGGCCGATCTTCTCGCCCTGGCGCACCTGCGGCTGGGCCGGCTTTTCCGTGTCAGCCGTCGTGCCGAGCGCCTCGTCGTAGTCGGCGTGGTGGTACTGCACGTTCTCGACGACGGGCTGCGGCTCGGTCTCCTCGATCTGCTCCTGCGAGCGGATCTCGACGGTCATGAGCAGCTTGGTGACTTCGTTGCGGATGATCTGCAGCAGGCCCTCGAACAGCTCGAAGGCTTCGCGCTTGTATTCCTGCTTCGGGTTCTTCTGGGCGTAGCCGCGCAGGTGGATGCCCTGGCGCAGGTGGTCGAGCGCCGCCAGGTGCTCGCGCCAGTGCGTATCCAGGCTCTGCAGCATGATGTTGCGCTCGAAGTGGTGGAAGGGCTCGGCTCCCACCAGCTCGACCTTGGCGGCATAGCGCTTGTCGGCCTCGTCGAGAAGGCGGCGGACGATGTCGTCGTCGGTGAGGTTCGGCTCGGCCTTGAGCCATTCGCCGATCGGCAGCGGCAGCTGGTACTCGGCGGCGAGCACGGCTTCCGCGCCGGGGATGTCCCACTGCTCCTCGACGCTGTCGGCCGGCACGTGGATGCGGAAGGCGTCGTGCAGGACGCCCTGGCGCATGGCGGTGATGGTCTCGGAGATGTCGTCGGTCTCGAGCAGCTCGTTCCTCTGCTGGTAGATGACCTTGCGCTGGTCGTTGGCGACGTCGTCGTATTCCAGGAGCTGCTTCCTGATGTCGAAGTTGCGCTGCTCGACCTTGCGCTGGGCGGATTCCAGCGAGCGCGTCACCAGCGGGTGCTCGATGGCCTCGCCCTCGGGCATCTTCAGGCGCACCATGATGGCGTTGAGGCGCTCGCCGGCGAAGATGCGCATGAGCGGATCTTCCAGCGACAGGTAGAAGCGGCTGGAGCCGGGGTCGCCCTGGCGGCCGGCGCGGCCGCGCAGCTGGTTGTCGATGCGGCGCGATTCGTGGCGCTCGGAGCCGACGATGTGCAGGCCGCCGGCGGCCACCACCTGCCCGTGCAGCGTCTGCCACTCGCCGCGCAGCTGGGCGATGCGCGCCTCGCGCTCCGACTCGGCCAGCCCGCCCTCCGCCACCAGGGCATCGACCTGCTTCTCGACGTTGCCGCCGAGCACGATGTCGGTGCCCCGGCCGGCCATGTTGGTGGCGATGGTGATCATGCCGGGGCGGCCGGCCTGGGCGACGATGAGGGCCTCGCGGGCGTGCTGCTTGGCGTTCAACACCTGGTGCGGCAGCTTCTCCTTGTCGAGCATGCCGGAGAGCAGCTCGGAATTCTCGATGGAGGTGGTGCCGACCAGCACCGGCTGGCCGCGCCGGTGGCAGTCGCGGATGTCGGCGAGGATGGCGCGATACTTCTCCGCCGCGGTGCGATAGACCTGGTCCATGCGGTCGTCGCGGATCATCGGCTGGTTGGTCGGGATGACCACCGTCTCGAGGCTGTAGATCTGGTGGAATTCGTAGGCTTCGGTGTCGGCCGTGCCGGTCATGCCGGCGAGCTTGCCGTACATGCGGAAATAGTTCTGGAAGGTGATCGAGGCCAGCGTCTGGTTCTCGTGCTGGATCGGCACCCCCTCCTTCGCCTCGACCGCCTGGTGCAGACCCTCCGACCAGCGCCGGCCCGGCATCAGGCGGCCGGTGAATTCGTCGACGATGACGATCTCGCCGTTCTGCGACACGTAGTGCTGGTCGCGGTGGAACAGGTTGTGCGCGCGCAGGGCGGCATACAGGTGGTGCATGAGCAGGATGTTGGCCGGCTCGTAGAGGCTGCCGCCCGCCGTCAGCAGCCCGAAGCGGGCGAGGATCTCCTCGGCGTGCTCGTGACCGGCTTCCGACAACAGCACCGTGTGCGCCTTCTCGTCCACCCAGAAGTCGCCCTCGCCCTTTTCCTCCTGCTGCCGGGTCAGCAGCGGCGCCACCTGGTTCATGCGCAGGTAGAGGTCGGTGTGGTCCTCGGCCTGGCCGGAGATGATCAGGGGCGTCCTCGCCTCGTCGATGAGGATGGAGTCCACTTCGTCGACGATGGCGAAGCCGAGCTTCTTCTGCACGCGATCCTTCGCCGCGTAGACCATGTTGTCGCGCAGGTAGTCGAAGCCGAACTCGTTGTTGGTGCCGTAGGTGATGTCGGCGGCGTAGGCGGCCTGCTTCTGCTCGTGCGCCATCTGCGAGAGGTTGACGCCGACGCTCATGCCGAGGAAAGCATAGAGCTTGCCCATCCACTCGGCATCGCGCGAGGCCAGGTAGTCGTTGACGGTGATGACATGCACGCCCTGGCCGGAGAGGGCGTTGAGGTAGGCCGGCAGCGTGGCGACCAGGGTCTTGCCCTCGCCGGTGCGCATCTCGGCGATCTTGCCGTCGTGCAGCACCATGCCGCCGATCAGCTGCACGTCGAAGTGGCGCATGCCCAGCGCCCGCTTGCCGGCCTCGCGCACCACGGCGAAGGCTTCCGGCAGGAGATCGTCGAGCCTGGCGCCGGCAGCCAGCTTCTGGCGGAATTCCCCGGTCTTGCCGCGCAGCTGCTCGTCGGAGAGCGCGCCGATGGCCGGCTCGAGCGCGTTGATGGCGCGCACGGCTTGCCCGTACTGGCGGATCAGCCGGTCGTTGCGGCTGCCGAATATCTTCTTGAGGAAACCGGAGATCATGCGAAAACGCAGCAGGCGTCTGGGAAAAAGGCGAATTTTAGCATGCCGCCCCGGGCCGGGCGGCGGGCGGGCTGCCGACGTTATTTGCCGCGGATCAGCGCCAGCTTCTGCTGCTGGGCGTTTTGCAGGAAGCGGTTGGGATTCTGCGCGGCGCCCTTGAAGCGCACCTCGAAATGCAGGTGCGGGCCGGTGGAGCGGCCGGTGCTGCCGACTTCGGCGACTTTCTGCCCGCGCTTGACCAGGGCGCCCTCTTTCACGAGCAGCTTCGAGGCGTGCGCATAACGGGTCACCAGATCGTTGCCGTGATCGATCTCGACCATGTTGCCGTAGAAGGGATGACGCTCGGCGGCGACGACGATGCCGGCGGCGGCGGCGCGGATCGGCGTGCCGGGCGGGGCGCTGAAGTCGATGCCTTCGTGCATGGCCTGCTCGCCGGTGAACGGGTCGATGCGCCAGCCGAAGCTGGAGGCATTCCATTGCGCCTCGACCGGCAGGGCGGTCGGCAGCTGGTTCTTCTTGACGCGCTCGTCCATCATTTCCGACTCGATCAGGCCGAGATAATCGCCCCTCGACTCCAGTTGGCGGGAGAGCTGGTCGAGCTGGCGCTGGATGTCCTCCGGCGTCAGCGGCTTGCTCGGGACGACCAGCGGGCCGCCCTGTCCCGGCTTGTCGGCGGGCTTGAGTTCGGTGGCCTTGATGCCGGAGAGCTGGCCGAGCCGTTCGCCGAGCGTGTCGAGGCGCATCAGCTGGGCCTGCATCTGGCCGAGACGGACGGCCATGGCGTTGAGGTTTTCCCGCATGAAGTCCCGCGCCTTCTGGGTTTCCTGCTCGCGCACGCTCATCAGCAGGCTCTGCAGGAAAGGCAAGCGGACTTCCGCCGCATGGCGCACGGTGACGTAGGAAAACAGCGATGACAAGAGCAGCACCGTCAGCGCGAGGCCGACGGCGGCCAGCACCAGATGGCGCAGGGTGATCGTGATGGTCCTGGCGGTTGCCAGGCGGTCGGAGACGAGAATAATATGCACGCCGTCCCTCCAAAATCATTTCAAAATGGCAGCGCGTTCCCTCGACGCTTACCTGACTTCCGCCGGCGGCCTGGCGCGCCTGTCGGCGCATGCCGGTCGCCTGGTCAGGCTGCAGCGCGTTTTCGAGAAAATCGCGCCCGCCTATCTGGCCGCGTCGAGCCACGTGGCCAATTTCAAGCTGGGGAAGGTGGTTATCCACGCCGATTCGGGCGCGGTCGCCGCGAAGCTGAGGCAACTGCTGCCCAGCCTGGTCGGCGAGTTCTCTTTTGAGGGGGCAGAGGTTACCGAAATACAGGTCAGAGTGCAACCCGGCCATGTTGCAATGCAACATAAAAACACGGTGCGCCGCCTCCCGGTCGGCACGGCCGCCAAGTCGGATCTGCGCCGGCTGGCCGATTCGCTGCCGGAAGGCTCCCCGCTGAAGGACGCGCTGGAGCGGCTGGTGAAGTTCAGCCGCTGAGAACGCTCAAAGGACCAGGACCCGCTCGAAAAACATCAGCGCCATGACGAGCAGGGCGAACAGGGCGGCGTATTTGGCCACCTGCCAGGACAGGCGCAGATAGCGGCGATCGCTTGTAAACAGGAAGGCGACGATGCCGGCGCCGACGGTGATCGCCACCAGGACGCCGACGATCCGCAGCAGGAGCATCCGGGCTCAGGCCGGCAGGGCAAACAGCCGCACCACCGAGTCGGGCGCTTCTTCCTCGCGCTCGAAGCACACCATTTCCCAGGCGGCGTTGTCGGCCAGCAGGGCACGCAACAGCTTGTTGTTGAGGGCGTGCCCGGACTTGTGCGCGGCAAAGGCGCCCAGCAGGGGGTGGCCGAGCAGGTAGAGGTCGCCCACGGCATCGAGCACCTTGTGCTTGACGAACTCGTCGCCGTAGCGCAGGCCGTCGGCATTCAGCACGCGGTACTCGTCCATGACGATGGCGTTCTCCAGGCTGCCGCCGAGGGCCAGGCCCTGGGAGCGCATCGCCTCGACGTCCTGCATGAAGCCGAAGGTGCGGGCGCGGGCCACCTCGCGCACATAGGAGTGTTCGGCAAAGTCGACCGTCACGCTGGTCTTCGACTTGTCGAAGACGGGGTGGCTGAAGACGATGGAGAAGGTCAGGCGGAAGCCGTCGTAGGGCGCCAGTTCCGCCCACTTGTCGCCTTCCTCGACGCGGACGGCCTTTTTCACGCGGATGAATTTCTTCGCGGCCTTCTGCTCCTCGATGCCGGCCGACTGGATCAGGAAGACGAAGGGCGCGGCGCTGCCGTCCATGATGGGAATCTCGGCGGCATCCACGTCGACCCAGGCGTTGTCGATGCCGAGGCCGGAGAGCGCCGACATGAGATGTTCCACCGTGGCGATCTTGGCGCCGTCCCGCTCCAGGCAGGAGGCGAGGCGCGTGTCGCCGACGGCGAAGGGGTCGGCGCGCAGTTCCACCGGCGGATCGAGGTCGACGCGGCGAAAGACGATGCCGGTGTCGGGCGCCGCCGGGCGCAAGGTCATGGTGACCTTGACCCCGGAATGGAGCCCGACGCCGGTGGCGCGGATCAGCGATTTGAGCGTGCGCTGTTGCAGCATGGCGAAGGCGCTATGACAAAGGCGCGAATTTTAGCATGGCGTGTGCCGCCCGTTTCGGGTTTCGTGTCCCGGGTTCCGGGTGAACGGCCGAGGCGAAACCGGCAACTCGACACCCGAAACTCGAAACCCGGAGCCCGCACACGGCCATCAGTCGGCCTGCTTGCGCAGGAAGGCCGGGATGTCCAGCCGGTCCACCCCGCTGGCGGTCATCGCTTCGACGGTGGCATGGCGGCGGCCGCTGCGCATCACCGCCGGCACTTCCAGCTCGCCGTAGTTGATGGTCTCGATGATCGTCGCGTTGTCGGTGCCGGTCTTCTGCGCCACCACCTCGATGCGCGGACGGAACTGCTGGGCCGCCGCGGCGCCGAGGCCGGTGGCCACCACGGTGACGCGCAGGTTGTCTTCCATGGCCTCGTCGAACACCGTGCCGAAGATGATGTGGGCGTCTTCGGCGGCGTAGGCGCGGATGGTGTTCATCACCTCGCGCACTTCCTTCATGCCGAGGTTGCCGTTGGCGGAGATGTTCACCAGCACGCCGCGCGCGCCGGACAGCTCGATGCCCTCGAGCAGCGGGCTGGCCACCGCCTGCTCGGCGGCGAGCCGGGCACGGTCCATGCCGGAGGCCGCGGCGGAGCCCATCATGGCCTTGCCCATTTCGCCCATCACCGTGCGCACGTCCTCGAAGTCGACGTTCACCAGCCCCGGCACGTTGATGATCTCGGCGATGCCGCCGACGGCATTCCTCAGCACGTTGTCCGCCGTCTTGAAGGCCGCGATCATGCTGATGTCCTCGCCGAGCACGTCGGTCAGGCGCTCGTTGAGGATGATGATGAGGGAGTCCACGTGGCGCGCCAGTTCGGCCAGGCCCTCCTCGGCCACCTTCATGCGCTTGGCGTTCTCGAACTCGAAGGGCTTGGTCACCACCGCCACGGTGAGGATGCCCAGTTCGCGCGCCACCTCGGCGACGATCGGTGCGGCACCGGTGCCGGTGCCGCCGCCCATGCCGGCGGTGATGAAGGCCATGTGCGCGCCTTGCAGGACCTCGGCGATGCGCTCGCGCTCCACGTCGGCGAGGGCGCGCGCCTTCTCCGGCTTGCCGCCGGCGCCCAGCCCCGGCCCGAATTGCAGCTTCTGATGCGCATTGCTGCGGTTGAGCGCCTGGGCGTCGGTGTTGGCGCAGATGAATTCCACGCCCTGCACGCCCTCGCGGATCATGTGCTCGACGGCGTTGCCGCCGGCGCCCCCGACACCCACCACCTTGATGACCGTGCCGCTCGGTTCCTTGTCGATGATTTCAAACATGCTCGCCTCCTTGTGGTAACGACTGCAAAACGAAAAACGACCTCAAAAATTCTTCTCGAACCACGACTTCATGTTGCCCAGCACCTGCCTGAAGGTGCGGGTGCGGTGCGCCTGGATGCCGCGCTTCTTCTGCGCCATGCCCTCCAGCAGCAGGCCCATGGCGGTGGCGTAGCGCGGGTGCTGCACCACTTCGGACAGGCCGCCGGCGTATTTGGGAATGCCCAGCCGCACCGGCATGTGGAAAATTTCCTCGCCCAGCTCGATCATGCCGAGCATCACCGAGCTGCCGCCGGTGAGGACGATGCCCGAGGAGAGCAGCTCCTGGTAGCCGCTGCGCCGCAGCTCGGACTGAACCAGCTCGAAGAGTTCGGTCACGCGCGGCTCGATGACGTCGGCGAGGGCCGTCTTGGAAAGCGGACGGGGGCCGCGCTCGCCGATGCCGGGCACCTCGAACATCTCGTCCGAGTCGGCCAGTTGCTGCAGGGCGACGCCGTGGCGCACCTTGATCTCCTCGGCCTCGGTCGTCGGCGTGCGCAGGTAGTGCGCGATGTCGCTGGTGATCTGGTCGCCGGCGACCGGGATCACCGCCGTGTGGCGGATGGCGCCCTGGGTGAACACCGCGATGTCGGTGGTGCCGCCGCCGATGTCGACCAGGCAGACGCCGAGCTCTTTCTCGTCCTCCGTCAGCACGGCAATGCTGGAGGCGAGCGGCTGCAGCACGAGGTCGACCACTTCGAGCCCGCAGCGACGCACGCACTTGACGATGTTCTGCGCCGCCGAAACGGCGCCGGTGATGATGTGCGTCCTCACCTCGAGGCGCACGCCGCTCATGCCGATCGGCTCACGCACGCCGTCCTGGCCGTCGACGATGAACTCCTGGGTGAGGATGTGCAGGATCTGCTGGTCGGAGGGGATCGGCATGGCGCGCGCCGTCTCGATGACGCGCTCGACGTCCATCGGCGATACCTCGTTGTCCTTGATCGCCACCATGCCGTTCGAGTTGAAGCTCTTGATGTGGCTGCCGGCGATGCCGGTATACACCTCCTTCACCTTGCAGTCGGCCATCAGCTCGACTTCCTGGATGACGCGCGAGATGGCATCGACCGTGGCCTCGATGTGCACCACCATGCCCTTCTTCAGGCCCTTCGACTCCTGGCTGCCGACGCCGAGAATCTCCAGCCTGCCCTCCGGCGTGAACTCGGCGACGATGGCGACGATTTTCGCGGTGCCGATGTCGAGGCCGACGATCAGGTTCTTCACTTCCTTGCTCATTTCTTCCCTTCCCCCGCCCTCGCCACTCGCATGGCGAAGCCGTTCGGGTAGCGCAAATCGATGACGTCGGCGCGCGCCTTGAGGCGCTCCGCCGCCTGGCCGTAGACCGCCGTGAAGCGCTGCAGCCGCTCGTTGATGCGCGACTTGGCCTGATCGCGCCCAAGGTCCAGCAGCACACCATCGTCGAGCTTCACCTGCCAGGCCTGGCGCGGGCTGAGCGACAGGCTTTGCGGCTGCCGGCCGATCGGCTCGAGCAGCGGCTGCAGCTCGCGGTAACGCGCCAATACCAGCGGCGCGGCGCCTTCCGGCCCGACGAACAGCGGCAGCTGCTCGCTGCTGGCGGCGGCGAACACCTCGCCCTCGCGGTTGACCAGGCGCGCCTCGGCGCCGTCGGCCTGCTTCCAGCGCGCCGCGGCGACATGCTCCTCGATGGCCAGCTCGATGCCGTCCGGCCAGCGCCGGCGCACTTCCGCCCGGCGCACCCATGGCAGTTTCTCGAAGGCGGCGCGCACGGCATCGAGGTTCACCGTGAAGAAATTGCCGGCCAGCGCGGTCTGCGCGGCATATTCGATCTGTGTCGGCGTCACCTCGCGCAGCGCACTGACGACGGTCACCGCCCGCAGCGGAAAGAACGGCAGGCGCGCCAGCCCCAGGGTAACGGCGTAGCCGAGCGCCAGCGCGGCGGCGAAGAACAGCAGGTCGGCGATCAGGTTCATCAGTTGCGGCCTGTCCCAGAATCCGGTGTTGTCATTCGGTTTTTTCCTTCCCTTAGCCAAGCGCCGCCCGCTCCAGAATCTTCAGGCACAGCGCTTCGAAACCAATGCCGACGGCGCGCGCCGCCATCGGCACCAGCGAGTGCCCGGTCATGCCCGGCGAGGTATTCATCTCCAGCAGCCAGGGCTTGCCCGCGGCGTCGAGGATCAGGTCGGCGCGGCCCCAGCCGCGGCAGTCGAGCAGACGCGCCGCCTCCATCACCAGGTCCTGGATCGTCTCTTCCGCCGTTTCGGGCAGGCCGCTCGGGCAGAAGTACTGCGTCTCGTCGCTGAAATACTTGTTCTGCCAGTCGTAGTTGCCGCCCGGCGCGACGATGCGCACCAGCGGCAGGGCTTGCTCGCCGAGGAAGGCCGCGGTCAGCTCCTCGCCGGCGACGAACTGCTCGGCAATCACCAGCGGGTCGTGCCGCGCCGCCGCCTCCCAGGCCGCGCGCAGGTCGGCCGCGCGCGTTACCTTGGCGGCGCCGACGCTGGAGCCCTCGCGGGCCGGCTTGACGTAGATCGGCAGGCCGAGCTCGTCGGCGACCGCGTTCCAGTCGGTGTCGGCGCGCAGGATGTGCCAGGCCGGCGTCGGCAGCCGGCTGGCGTGCCAGACCAGCTTGGTGCGCCACTTGTCCATGGCCAGCGCCGAGGCCATCACGCCGCTGCCGGTGTAGGGGATGCCCAGCACCTCGAGGGCGCCCTGCACGGTGCCGTCCTCGCCGCCGCGGCCGTGCAGGGCGATGAAGGCGCGCTGGAAACCCGCGTCCTTCAGCGCCCACAGCGGCCGCTCGGCCGGGTCGAAGGCGTGCGCATCGACGCCGCCGTGGCGCAGCGCCGCCAGCACGGCGTTGCCCGACATCAGCGAAATCTCCCGCTCGGCGGAGGATCCGCCCAGCAGCACCGCCACCTTTCCGAATTCACGACTCACGGCCTTTCTCCGACGATTCGCACTTCGCGTACCAGTTCGACGCCGAACTTCGCGCGCACGGCTTCCTGCACTTGATCGATCAATCCCTCGATGTCCGCCGCCGTGGCGCGCCGATCGGGATTGACGATGAAATTGGCGTGCTTCTCCGACACCTGCGCCCCGCCCCGCCGCAGCCCTTTCAGGCCGGCCGCCTCGATCAGCCGCGCCGCATGGTCGCCGGGCGGGTTGCGGAACACCGAGCCGGCATTCGGCAGCTGCAGCGGCTGGCCGGCGATGCGCTTTTCCAGCAGTTCGCGGATGCGCGCGCGCGAGGCGGCGCCGTCGCCCGCCGGCAGGCGGAACCAGGCGGCGGCGAACAGCTCGTCGCTCGCCGCGCGCAACCCGACATGGCGGTAGCCGATCTCGAAGTCCTCGGCCGTGCGGCTGCGCCGGGCGCCGTGGCGGTCGAGCATCAGCACGCGCTCGACGATGCCCCAGGTCTCGCCGCCATGGCAGCCGGCGTTCATGGCCAGCGCGCCGCCGACCGTGCCGGGAATGCCGGCGAGAAATTCCGCTCCGGCCAGATCGTGGTTGGCGGCGAAGCGCGCCACCTTCGGGCTGGCGACGCCGGCCTCGGCATAGACGAGGCCGTCCTCCGTCAAAGTCAGTTTCCCCAGCACGGCGTGCAGGAACACCGCCGTGCCAGTGAACCCGCCGTCGCGCACCAGCAGGTTGCTGCCGAGGCCGACGAACAGCAGCCGCTCGTCGGCGCGCGTGGCGCGCAGGAAGGCGGCGAGGTCGTCGAGATCGACGGGAAAGTAGGCGCGCGCCGCCGCGCCGCCGGCGCGCCAGCTGACGTGCCGCGCCATCGGCTCGCCGAAGCGCAGCTCGCCGCGCAACCCGCTCTCCAGTCGCTTCAGTTCGGACATATCCATGCTTCTGCACCGCCAACCAACGTCAAACCTCTTCCAACGCAGAGCGCACAGAGGCACAGAGGACACAGAGAAGAACCGGGGACAAGCCTTTCTCTGTGCTCTCTGTGCCTCTGTGCTCTCCGTGTCAGAAGCGCCTTCATCATTTTTCCACCAGTTTCCCCGGCACGCCGCCGATCGATCCGGCGCCCATCGTCAGCACCACGTCGCCGTCGCGCGCCACGTTGAGGATCTGCTGCGGCAGTTCGCCGATGTCCTCGACGAAGATCGGCTCCAGCGCGCCGGTGACGCGGATCGCCCGCACCAGCGCGCGGCCGTCGGCGGCGACGATCGGCGCCTCGCCGGCCGCATAAACCTCAACCAGCAGCAGCAGGTCCGCGCTGGTGAGCACCCTGACGAAATCCTCGAAGCAGTCGCGCGTGCGCGTGTAGCGGTGCGGCTGGAAGGCCAGCACCAGACGCCGGCCCGGGAAGGCGCCGCGCGCGGCGGCCAGCGTCGCCGCCATCTCGGCCGGATGGTGGCCGTAGTCGTCGATCAGCGTGAAGCGGCCGCCGTCCTTGAGCGCGATCTCGCCGTAGCGCTGGAAGCGCCGGCCGACGCCCTTGAAGTCCGCCAGCGCCTTGACGATGGCCGCGTCGGTGACGCCCACCTCGTCGGCCACGGCGATCGCCGCCAGGGCGTTCAGCACGTTGTGCACGCCGGGCAGGTTGAGCACGATGTCGAGCTTCGGCGCGGAGCCCGGGCGCAGAACCGAGAACTTCATCTGCGCGCCCTCGTGGCGGACGTCCACCGCGCGGATGTGCGCGCTCTCGGCCAGGCCGTAGCGCACGATCGGCTTGGAGACGGACGGCATGATCTCGCGCAGGTTGCGGTCGTCCTCGCAGAGGATGGCGGCGCCGTAGAACGGCAGGTGCTGCAGGAAGTCGACGAAGGCCTGCTTGAGCCGGCCGAAGTCGTGGCCGTAGGTCTCCATGTGGTCGGCGTCGATGTTGGTCACCACGGCGATCACCGGCGTGAGGTGCAGGAAGGAGGCATCCGACTCGTCGGCCTCGGCGACGAGGAACTCGCCGCCGCCGAGGCGGGCATGCGCGCCGGCGCTGGTGAGCCGCCCGCCGATGACGAAGGTCGGGTCGAAGCCGCCCTCGGCCAGCACGCTCGCGACGAGGCTGGTGGTGGTGGTCTTGCCGTGGGTGCCGGCGACGGCGATGCCCTGCTTGAGGCGCATGAGTTCCGCCAGCATGAGGGCGCGCGGCACCACCGGAATCTGCCGCTCGCGCGCCAGCAGCACCTCCGGGTTGCCGTCCTTCACCGCGGTGGACACCACCACCGCGTCGGCCGCGGCGATGTTCTCGCTGCGATGGCCGATGACGACGCGCGCGCCGAGGCCGGCCAGTCGCCGCGTGGCGGCGTTGTCGACGATATCCGAGCCGCTCACCTCGTAGCCGAGGTTGAGCATCACCTCGGCGATGCCGCTCATGCCGGAGCCGCCGATGCCGACGAAATGGATGCGACGGACCTTATGTTTCATGGCCTGCCCCCTAACCGCTTTCGACACAGAGGACACAGAGACACAGAGAGCACAGCGAGAAAGTCTTGCGAACATGCATGAACTCTGTGTCCTCTGTGCCTCTGTGATCTCTGTGCTGAAGGCGGTTTCGTCATTTCGCCACCCCCATGCACGCCTCCGCCACGGCGCGGGTCGCTTCCGGCTTGGCCAGCGCGCGCGCCTTGTCGGCCATCGCCGCCAGCTGCTCGCGCGTCAGCTCGCGCAGCAGCGCGGCGAGCCTCTCCGGCGCGAGTTCCGTCTGCGGCAGCAGGATCGCCGCGCCGGCATCGGACAGGAAGCGCGCGTTGCCGGTCTGGTGGTCGTCCACCGCGAACGGGAAGGGCACCAGCACGCTGGCGACGCCGGCCGCCGAGAGCTCGGCGACGGTGAGGGCGCCGGCGCGGCAGATCACCAGGTCGGCGGCGGCGTAGCGTGCCGCCATGTCGTCGATGAAGGGCAGCAGCACCGCCTCCACGCCGGCCGCCGCGTAGGCCGCGCGCAGGGCATCGATCTGCTTCGCGCCGGACTGGTGCGTCACGCGCGGCCGCTCCGCTTCCGGGATCAAAGTCAGTGCCCGCGGCACGGCGTCGTTGAGCGCCTGGGCGCCGAGGCTGCCGCCGACCACCAGCACCTCGAGCCGCCCGCTGCGGCCGGCGTAGCGCTGCGCAGGCCGGGGCAGCGCGGCAATCTCGGCGCGCACCGGGTTGCCGGTCCACTCGCCTTTCTTCAGCACGCCCGGAAAGCCGCCGAGGACGCGATCGGCGACGCCGGCCAGCACGCGGTTGGCGAGGCCCGCCACCGAGTTCTGCTCGTGCACCACCAGCGGCCGGCCGCAGAGCGCCGCCATCATGCCGCCGGGGAAGGTGACATAGCCGCCCATGCCGAGCACGACGTTCGGCCTGACGCGCGAGAGCTGGCGCTGCGCCTGCCAGAAGGCGCGCAGCAGATTGAGGGGCAGCAGAAGCTTGCGCGACAGGCCCTTGCCGCGCAGCGCGGCAAAGCGCACCCAGGCCATCTCGTAGCCGCGCGTCGGCACCAGCTTCGCCTCCATGCCGTCCGGGTTGCCCATCCAGACGACGCGCCAGCCGCGCTCGTGCAGGAAATCGGCCACGGCGAGCCCGGGGAAGACGTGGCCGCCGGTGCCGCCGGCCATGACCATGATCGTTTTCGCGCTCACTGGATTGCCCTCCCCCCGGCCCCCTCCCCTCGGGAGGGGGTGACGAAGGTTCGCCGCTGCGCGGCTCCGGTGCGCGGTTGGCGCCCCTTTGGGCGGCCATGCGGGGCGCTCATACGGATTGCCCTCTCATCAGCGCCCGGTTCTCGTAGTCGACGCGCAGCAGGATCGCCAGCGCCACGCAGTTCGCCAGGATCCCCGAGCCGCCGAAGCTCATCAGCGGCAGGGTCAGGCCCTTGGTCGGCAGCAGGCCCATGTTGACGCCCATGTTGATGAAGGCCTGCACGCCGATCCAGATGCCGATGCCCTGCGCCACCAGGCCGCCGTAGACGCGCTCGAGCAGCAGCGACTGGCGGCCGATGGCGAAGGCGCGTTGCACGATCAGGCCGAACAGCACGATCACCGCCAGCACACCGATGAGGCCCAACTCCTCGGCGATCACCGCCAGCAGGAAGTCGGTGTGCGCCTCGGGCAGGTAGAACAGCTTCTCGACGCTGCCGCCGAGGCCGACGCCGAGCCACTCGCCGCGGCCGAAGGCGATCAGGGCATGCGAGAGCTGGTAGCCCTTGCCGAAAGCGTCCGACCAGGGGTCCATGAAGCCGAAGATGCGCTCGCGCCGGTAGGGCGAGGTCCAGATCAGCACGACGAAGGCCAGGGCGAGGAACAGGAACAGCAGGGAGAACAGCCGCGCGTTGATGCCGCCGAGGAAGAGGATGCCCATGGCGATGCAGATGATGACGACGAAGGCGCCGAAGTCCGGCTCGCGCAGCAGCAGGCCGCCGACCAGCGCCATCACCAGCGCCATCGGCACGAAGCCGCGCCGAAAGCTGCCCATGTCGGCAAGCTTGCGCACCGTGTAGTCGGCGGCGTAGAGCACGGCGAAGAGCTTCATCAGCTCCGAGGGCTGCAGGTTGACCAGGCCGAGCGGCAGCCAGCGGCGCGCCCCGTTCACCTCGCGTCCGACATGCGGGATGAGCACCAGCACCAGCAGCGCCACGCCGGCGAGGAACAGCCACGGCGCGCCCTGCTGCCAGACGCGCAGCGGCACCTGGAACACCACCACGGCGACGATCAGGCCGATGGCCAGGAAGACGCCGTGGCGGATGAGGAAATAAGCCGGCTGGTAGGCGGTGAAGCGGCTGCCCTCGGCGGTGGCGATCGAGGCCGAATACACCATCACCATGCCGAACAGCAGCAGGGTCAGCGCCGGCCACAGCAGCAGGGCGTCCAGCTCCTGCGGCTGGGCGCCTCGGCCGCTGCCATGGCGGCGCAGGGCGGCGGCGGTCATATGGCTTCCTTCTGCCGTATCGCGGCCAGCTCGCGCACGGCCTGCGCAAAGACTTCGGCGCGATGGACGTAATTGCGGAACATGTCGAAGCTGGCGCAGGCCGGCGAGAGCAGCACGGCGTCGCCGGCGCGGGCCGCCACCGCCGCCTTGCGCACGGCCTGCTCCATGTCCTGGGCGTGGAGGGTGGGCACGCCGCAATCGGCCACCGCCGCCTCGATCTTCATGGCATCGCGGCCGATCAGCACGAGGGCGCGGCCGTGCGTCGCCAGCGCCGGGCCGAGCGGCGAAAAATCCTGCCCCTTGCCGTCCCCTCCCGCAATCAGCACCACCTTGCGGCCCAAGCCTTCCAGCGCTGCAACGGTAGCGCCGACGTTGGTGCCTTTCGAGTCGTCGTACCAGGCGGCGCCGTCGATCTCGGCGAGGCGCTCGACGCGGTGCGGCAGGCCGCGGAATTCGCGCAGCGCCGGCAGCAACGGCGCCGGTGGCAGGCCGATGGCGTGGCAGAGGGCCAGCGCCGCCAGCGCATTGGCGGCGTTGTGCAGCCCGGCAAGCGACAGTTCGTCGACGCGCAACAGGCGCTCCCGGCCCTGCATCAGCCAGCCCTCCGCGAGGCCGAAGTCGTCGGCGCCGGACGGCGCGTCGAGGCCAAAAGTCAGTCTGCGCGACACGGCGCTGGCCATCGCCATCGCCCGCGCGTCCTGGCGGTTGAGCACCTGCGCGCCGCCGCCGGCGAAGATGCGCGCCTTGGCGGCGGCATAGTCGTCGAGGCCGGCGTAGCGGTCGAAATGGTCCTCGCTGACATTCAGCACCGTGGCGGCGTCGGCCGCCAGGCTCACCGTCGTCTCGAGCTGGAAGCTCGACAGTTCCAGCACCCAGACCTCCGGCAGCTTGCCGGCGTCGAGGCAGGTCATCAGGGCGGACAGCGCCGCCGGGCCGATGTTGCCGGCCACCGCCGTCACCCGGCCGGCGGCGCGGCACAAGGCGCCCGTCAGCGCCGTGGTGGTGGTCTTGCCGTTGGTGCCGGTGATGGCGATCACCTTGCAGCGGTCGCGCGCGCCGAGCGCGCGCAGGGCGCCGGCGAACAGCTCGATCTCGCCGACGACCGGGATGCCGCGCCGCGCCGCCTCCGCCACCACCGGCTCGTTGAGGGCGAGGCCCGGCGAGAGGCCGATCAGCCCGACCCCATCGAGCAGCGCGTCGTTGAAGGAGCCGGCCAGCAGCCGGGCGCCCGGCGCGCTGCGCTTCAGCTCGGCGGCGAAGGGTGCCTCGGTGCGCGAATCGGCGACGCGCACGCGGGCGCCCTGGCGGACGAGCCATTGCACCATGGCCAGGCCCGACTCGCCGAGCCCCAGCACCAGAACCGTTTTGCCTTGCCAGCTCATCTCAGTTTCAAAGTCGATAGCCCGAACAGCACCAGCATGATGGTGATGATCCAGAATCGCACCACGACCTGCGTTTCCTTCCAGCCCTTCAATTCGTAGTGGTGGTGCAGCGGCGCCATGAGGAAGATTCGCTTGCCGCCGGTGGCCTTGAAGTAGGCGACCTGGATCATCACCGACAGCGTCTCGACGACGAAGACGCCGCCCATGATGAAGAGCACGATCTCCTGGCGCACCACCACCGCCACCGTGCCGAGCGCGGCGCCCAGCGCCAGCGCGCCGACGTCGCCCATGAACACCTCCGCCGGATAGGCGTTGAACCAGAGGAAGCCGAGCCCGGCCCCGCACAGCGCGCCGAGGAACACCGCCAGTTCGCCGGCGCCGGGGATGTAGGGCAGGCCGAGGTACTTGGAAAATCCGGCATGGCCGGCGACGTAGGCGAAGATGGCGAGCGCGCCAGCCACCATCACCGTCGGCATGATGGCGAGGCCGTCGAGGCCGTCGGTGAGGTTCACCGCGTTGCTGGTGCCGACGATGACGAAATAGGTAAGAATGACGAAGCCGACGATGCCCAGCGGATAGGCCACCGTCTTGAAGAAGGGCACGATCAGCTCGGTCTGCGCCGGCAGCGTCGCCGTGGCGGCGAGGAACACCGCCGCCGCCGCGCCGATCAGCGACTGCCAGAAGAACTTCGCCTTCGCCGACAGCCCCTTCGGGTTGCGGTGCACCACCTTGCGCCAGTCGTCCACCCAGCCGACGGTGCCGAAACCCAGCGTCACCAGCAGCACCACCCAGACGTAGCGGTTGGTCAGATCGCCCCACAGGAGCGTGGTGACGCCGATGGCGATCAGGATCAGGGCGCCGCCCATGGTCGGCGTGCCGGTCTTGGCGAGATGCGACTGCGGGCCGTCGTCGCGCACCGCCTGGCCGATCTTCTTCTCCGCCAGCCAGCGGATCAGCGCCGGGCCGAAAAGGAAGGAGATCACCAGCGCCGTCATCGCCGCCAGCACCGTGCGCAGCGTGATGTAGCCGAAGACGTTGAAGGCGCGCAGGTCCTTCGCCAGCCATTGCGCCAGCTCAAGCAGCACGCCGCCCTCCTCTCGTGCCGGCGGTGAAACCGGAGGGCACGGCGGACGGGCGCAATGGATTTTCCAAGCAGCCCCACCGGGTCGCAGCATCAATGCTGGCTCGTCCGCCCATGCCCGTCGCCATGCCCTCCGTGTTCACCGTCAATGCACTCCATTGCCCGATTTGCCGTCGTCGGCGACGGCGTCCGCCACGCGCTCCATGCGCATGAAGCGGGATCCCTTCACCAGCACCACCGTGTCGCCGTCGAGCTGCGGCCGCAGCGCCGCCAGCAGCGCCTCGGCGCCGCCGAAGTGCTGGCCGCCGGCGCCGAAATTGCGCGACGCCAGTTCGCTGTGCTCGCCCAGCGCGAACAGCTGGTCCACGCCCTGGCTCTTGGCATAGCCGCCGACCTCGTCGTGGAACTGGCCGGCCTGGCCGCCGATCTCGCCCATGTCGCCGAGGACGAGGACCTTGCGGCCCGGCGTCGCCGCCAGCACGTCGATGGCGGCGCGCACCGAGTCCGGGTTGGCGTTGTAGCTGTCGTCGATCAGCACCGCGCCGCCCTCGGCCGGCCGCACCTGCAGCCGTCCCTTCACCCCTTCGAAGGAAGTCAGTCCCGCCGACACGGCGCCGAGCGAGGCGCCCGCCGCCAGCGCCGCCGCGGCGGCGGCGAGGGCGTTCCTCGCGTTGTGCAGGCCGGGCACGCGCAGCGTCATCTCGGCGGTGCCCTGCGGCGTCTCGATCGCCAGCGCGCTGCCGAACGCCTTCGCTTCCGCGCGGCCGCACACGTCGGCCGGCTGCTCGAGGCCGAAAGTCAGCGTGCGCCGCCCGGCGCTCATCTCGCGCCAGAGGCCGGCGAAGGCATCGTCGGCGTTGATCACCGCGGTGCCGCCTTCGCGCAGCCCCTCGAAGATTTCGCCCTTGGCGCGCGCCACCTCGGCGACGCCGCCGAGCCCGGCCAGATGCGCGCGCTGGGCGTTGTTCACCAGCGCCACGGTCGGCTGGGCCAGGCGGGTGAGATAGGCGATCTCGCCCGGATGGTTCATGCCCATCTCGATCACCGCGGCGCGGTGGCTGGCGTGCAGGCGCAGCAGCATCTGCGGCAGGCCGATGTCGTTGTTGAGATTGCCCTGCGTCGCCAGCACGGCCAGCGCGGGGTCGAGGCCGTCGCTGCGCGCCTGGGCGCGCAGGATCGCCGCGGTCATCTCCTTCACCGTGGTCTTGCCATTGCTGCCGGTGACGCCAATGAGCGGCAGCTCGAAGCGGCCGCGCCACCAGGCGCCGAGCGCGCCCAGCGCCAGGCGCGTGTCGGCCACCGCCAGCAGCGGCAGGCCGGGCGCATGCGCGTCGGCCCATTCCCGCTCGACCATCGCCGCGGCGGCGCCGCGCGCGGCGGCGGCCTCGACGAAGGCGTGGCCGTCGAAGTTCTCGCCCTTCAGCGCGACGAACAGCTCGCCGCTGGCGATGGTGCGCGAGTCGGTCGACACGCCCTCGATGCGCGGGTTGCCGTGCAGCGCCGTGCCGCCGGTGGCCAGCGCCGCCTCCATCAGGCTCATCATCGCGGCGGCCCTCCCCGCGCGGCCAGCGCGGCGGCGGCGCACTCGGCGTCGGAGAACGGCAGGCGACGGCCGCCGATCTCCTGGTAGGGCTCGTGGCCCTTGCCGGCGATCAGCACGACGTCGCGCGCGCCGGCTTCGGCGATGGCGGCGCGGATCGCCGCGGCGCGATCGACGACGGTACGGACGTTGGACGCGCCCGCCGTGCCGCGGGCGATGTCGGCGAGGATCGCCTGCGGATCCTCTTCGCGCGGATTGTCGCTGGTGAGGATCACGGCGTCGGCACGGCGCGCCGCCGCATCGCCCATCAGCGGACGCTTGCCCGGGTCGCGGTTGCCGCCGCAGCCGAAGACGCAGACGAGGCGCCCGCCGCGCGCGGTGGCGGTGGCGCGCAGCGCCACGAGCGCCTTGTCGAGGGCGTCCGGCGTGTGGGCGTAGTCGACCACCGCCAGCGGCGCCGCCTCGCCGCCCAGCGCCTGCATGCGGCCCGGCGCGGAAGTCAGTTCCGGCAGCACGGCGGCGGCGCGCGCGAAGGGGATGCCGGAGGCCAGCAGCGCGCCCAGCACGGCGAGCAGATTGGCGACGTTGAATTCGCCGACCAGCGGCGTCTCGATGCGGGCGCGGCCCTGCGGCGCGACCGCGGTGAAGCGCAGGCCGCGCGGCGTTGCCGCGATGTCTTCCGCCGCCAGCGTGGCGCCGCCGGCCCCCTGCAGGCTGTAGCCGCTCACCGCGACGCCGCTGCCGGCGAGGTCCTGCGCGATCCGGCGGCCGAGGGCGTCGTCGAGGTTCACCACCGCGGCCTTCAGTCCGGGCGTCTCGAACAGCATGGCCTTCGCCGCGCCGTAGGCGGCCATGCTGCCGTGGTATTCGAGGTGGTCGCGCGTGAGGTTGGTGAACACCGCCACGTCGAAGTGCACGCCATTCACGCGGCCCTGGTGCAGGCCGATCGAGGAGACTTCCATCGCCGCCGCCTGCGCCCCCTGCGCGAGGTACTGCGCGAAGAGGCGGTGCAGCGTCAGCGCGTCGGGGGTGGTGTTGGCGCTCTCCTCGAGGCTGCCCGGGAAGCCGCAGCCGAGCGTGCCGACCACCGCGCAGCGGCGCCCGAGCAGCGCGAAGGCCTGGGCGATCCACTGGCTCACCGAGGTCTTGCCGTTGGTGCCGGTGACGCCGACCGTCCACAGCTGCTCCGAGGGCCGGCCATACACCAGGTGGGCCAGCCAGCCGGAGAGCGCCTGCAGGTCGTCCACCGCGACGACCGGCACGACGACGGCCGCTGCACCGCCCCCGCCATGGCCTTCCCACAGCACCGCCGCGGCGCCGCGCGCCACGGCATCGGCGATGAAGCGGCGGCCGTCGGCGCGCGCGCCCGGGTAGGCGACGAAGACGTCGCCCGGCGCCACCGCGCGCGAATCCGCGCAGAGCGAGGCCGCCGTCACGCCTTGTCCTTGCAGTTCATCGAGCACGCGTTGTGCTTCTCCCAATTCACGTTTCACAGACTCTCCGGCACCGCCACCGCATCGCGCGCCACCTGCACCGGCTTCAACGGCGCATCCGGCGCCACGCCGAGGGTGCGCAGGCTGCCGGCCATCACCTGCGCGAACACCGGCGCCGCCACTTCGCCGCCGTAATACTTGCCGGCGGAGGGCTCGTCGATCATCACCGCCACCACCAGGCGCGGATCCGACACCGGCGCGAAGCCGACGAAGGCCGCGACGTAGCGGTCGGCATACTGGCCGCCCTCCAGCTTGTGCGCCGTGCCGGTCTTGCCGGCGACGCGGTAGCCCGGGATCTGCGCCTTCGGCGCGGTGCCGCCGGGCTGCACGGCCATCTCGAGCATGGCGCGCACCTCGCGCGCCGTCTGTGCGGAAAAAATGGATTTGCCCGCGACCGGCGGCGACTCCAGCCGGGTCAGAGACAGCGGGATGACGTCGCCGTCGCGGGCAAATGCCAGGTAAGCGCGGGCCAACTGCATCAGCGTCACCGAGATGCCGTGGCCGTAGGACATGGTGGCCTGCTCGATCGGCCGCCAGGTCTTGAAGGGGCGCAGCCGGCCGCCGACTTCGCCGGGGAAGCCGAGCCTGAGCGGCTGGCCGAAGCCGATGTCGTCGAACATCCGCCACATTTCCTCGGCAGCGAAGGTGGCGGCGATCTTCGCCACGCCGACGTTGCTCGACTTCTGGATCACCTGCGCCACCGTCAGCAGGCCGTGCGGATGGGCGTCGTGGATGGTGGCGTTGCCGATGGTCAGCCGGCCCGGCGCGGTCTGGATCTGCGAGTCGAAACGGAAGCGCCCCTTCTCCAGCGCCAGCGCCGCGGTGAACGGCTTCATCGTCGAGCCCGGCTCGAAGACGTCGGTGAGCGCGCGGTTGCGCAGCTGCGCCCCGGTCAGCCTGACGCGGTTGTTCGGGTTGTAGGCCGGCAGGTTGGCCAGCGCCAGCACCTCACCGGTCCTGGCATCGAGCACGACGACGCCGCCGGCCTTGGCCTTGTGCTCGGCGAGGGCCTGCTTGAGGTGCGTGAAGGCGAGGTACTGCACCTTGGCGTCGAGCGCCAGGGTGAGGTCCTTGCCGTCCTGCGGCGGCTTGATGCTCTCGACGTCCTCGACGATGCGGCCGAGGCGGTCCTTGATGACGCGGCGGCTGCCCGGCTTGCCGGCCAGCTGCGCATCGAAGGCCAGCTCGATGCCTTCCTGCCCCTTGTCCTCGACGCCGGTGAAGCCGAGCATGTGCGAGGTCACCTCGCCGGCCGGATAATAGCGGCGGTATTCGCGCTGCTGGTGGATGCCGGGCAGGTTGAGCGCGGCGATCTTCTCCGCGACATCGGGCGGGATCTGCCGCTTGATGAAGACGAAATCCTTCTCCGCCGCGAGCCGGCGGTTCAGTTCGCGCACGTCCATCTCCAGCAGCGCCGCCAGCGCGCGCGCCTGCGACGGCGAAAGGCGCGCATCCTCGGGAATCGCCCAGATCGACTTCACCGGCGTCGACACCGCCAGCATGTCGCCGCTACGGTCGGCGATGCGGCCGCGGGTGGCCGACAGCTCGATCACGCGCGCGTAGCGCGACTCGCCCTTCTGCTGCAGGAAATCGTTGTGCACCACCTGCAGGTAGGCCGAGCGCGCCGCCAGGATGCAGAAGGCGGACAGGATCGCGGCGGCGACGAAGCGCGCGCGCCAGGCCGGCAGCAGTTGCGACAGCAGCGGGCTGCTGGCGAACTTCACTTGGCCTCCACCGCCATCACCTGGCCCGCCGCCGGCGGCTTCATGTGCAGCCGCTCGCGGGCGACCTTCTCGATGCGCGCGTGGGAAGCCCAGGTGCTCTGCTCGAGCTGCAGTTGGCCCCACTCCACCTCAAGGCTGCGCATGCGCTCCTGCTCGCGCTCCATCTCGGTCACCAGTTTCCTCGCCTTGTGCTGCGCGGCCACCGCCCCCAGCGCACTGGCCAGGACGACCGCGAGGAGGAGGAGGTTCACGCGCAACACGGCATCACATCCTTTCCGCCACGCGCAGGACCGCGCTGCGGGCGCGCGGGTTGGCGGCGATTTCCGCCGCCGAGGGGGTAACGGGCTTGCCGACCAGCTTCAGCCGCGGCGGCGGCAGGTCGGCGGCGCGCAGCGGCAGGCGCGCCGGCAATTGCGGCGGGCGCGCCTCGTCGCGCAGGAAGCGCTTGACGATGCGGTCCTCGAGGGAATGGAAGCTGATCACGGCGAGGCGGCCGCCCGGCCTGAGCGCTGCGACGGCCTGCGGCAGCACTAGCGACAATTCCGCAAGCTCCTGATTGACGTGAATCCGTATAGCCTGAAAGCTGCGCGTCGCCGGATGCTGGCCTTGCTCGCGCGTGCGGACGGCCGATGCCACGATCTCGGCAAGTTGTCGTGTGGTTGCGATAGCCCCCCCTGCCCGAGCAGCAACAATCGCCTTTGCAACCGCATTAGCAAACCGTTCTTCGCCATAATTTTTTATCACCTCCGCGAGTTGCCGCTGGCTCGCCTGCGCCAGCCATTCCGCCGCCGTCTGGCCGCGGCTCGTATCCATGCGCATGTCGAGCGGCGCATCGAGGCGGAAGCTGAAACCGCGCGCCGCCTCGTCCAGCTGCGGCGAGGACACGCCCAGGTCCAGCAGCACGCCATCCACCCGTTCCACACCTTCCGCCTGCAGCGCCTCCTCCAGATTGCCGAAGGCGGCATGGATCACCTTGAGGCGCGCATCGGCGATCTCCACGCCCGCCGCGACCGCCGCCGGATCCCGGTCCAGCGCGATCAGCCGCCCCTGTTCGTTCAGCCGCCGGAGGATCAGCCGGCTGTGGCCGCCGCGACCGAAGGTCGCATCCACGTACGTCCCGCCCGGCTTCAGCGCCAGGGCGTCGACCGCTTCCTCCAGCAGCACCGTTCTGTGCTGCACTGGCTGACTCACAACGTCAGCGTCTCCAGTCCCGGCGGCAACAGCTTGTCGCCCAGCGCGAAGATCGCTTCCTGCTGCTGCTTCCAGCCGGCCTCCGACCAGAGTTCGAAATGGTTGCCCTGGCCGACCAGCCAGACTTCCTTCTCCAGGCCGGCGTACTGGCGCAATTCGGGCGCGATGAGCACGCGGCCGGCGCCGTCCATCTCCTCCTCGCGGGCGAAGCCGACGAGCAGGCGTTTCAACAGGGCGGATTGCTGTTCGAGGCTGGGCGCCTGGAGCACCTTGTCGCGAATGGGCTCCCAAGCCGGCAGGGGATAGATAAGGAGACAGCGGTGGGGATGCGCAGTGAGCACTAACGTGCCATTGGCCGCGGCAGAAAGACTCTCGCGATGCCGCGATGGCACGGCAAGCCGCCCTTTCGCGTCGAGATACAGCGCTGCCGCTCCCTGGAACATCCAACCCCCTCCTTGCGCGGGAAACTCGGGCTTGCCGTTTCCCACTTTTTTCCACTATTTCCCACTTTAGATGAGTTTTATTGCAGGGTCAAGCGGAAAATTGCGATTTTTTCCAGTCGCAACAAAGACTTAAGGAGGCGAATCGAGACAAAATATTGAAAATATTATCCTTAATAATCAATGAAGATACAGCATGAAGTGAAAGTTGATTATGAAGAATGCGCAGGCGGGGCGCCGGAGGGGGATTGGAAGTCCGCCGATAAGCCGGGTTCTGTAAGGCAGCCGAAGCTGCCCGGCAGCCATTCCTCTGGGCGACGCGTTGCCGCGGCGCTCTAGCAGCCTACCCGGAAGCGGCGCGAGCAGCGCCATGGCTTCCCTATTTGGCCTTGCCCCGGATGGGGTTTAGCGTGCCAGCCGTGTTGCCACGGTCTGCGGTGGGCTCTTACCCCGCCATTTCACCCTTGCCTGATCCCCTTGCGGGGCCATCGGCGGTGTGTTTTCTGTGCCACTTTCCGTCGCCTTGGGTCTTTCGACTTGCTGCGCCCGGCCGTTAGCCGGCATCCTGCTCTTTGGGGCCCGGACTTTCCTCTATGCGCACGATGCGCACAGCGGCTGCCTGGCGGACTTCCATGAACATTATATCGCGTCGACCCCTTTAAATTTCAATGCCTTAGAAAATATTTTCCGGTCTGACTTGATCTGGCAACGGCCGCATCCGAAAATAGCGGGGGAAACGGATCGGGCTTTCTTAGCAGTAGCCATCTCAAACCTCCGCTTCCATTTCAGGCCCCGCTTCGGCGGGGCCTTTTTCTTGGCGCCTCGGACGGAACTGGCGCGTGTCGTCGTAATAGGCAGCCGCTGCATTCTCCGCCACCACACCGGGAATGCCGAGCAACGGCAGCGGCTGGAAGTCGCGCGGCCGCGCATACGCATCGCTGCGCGAGAAAATGTGCGCCAAACGGCTGTCGGTATCGTCGACCTGCTGTCCGAGCGGTCGAAGCAGCCACGCCGGCTCCACTTCCAGCAGCACCGCTTTCGCCGCCAACCCGACGAAAGGCGCGCGCAGCGCATCCCAGGTGGCATGGCCGAAGACGAAAAAGCGCATGTCGCGCGCGAGTTGCGCGCGCTGCTGCCAGAACAGCGCCTTCCATTCGTGGCCGCGCAGCAGATCGAGCAGCACCGGATCCGCCGAAACGACGACGATGCCGCATTCATCGAACTGCGTGACGGCATCGCGCACGGCGCCGCGTTCGCTGCGACCGGCGGCGCTTTGCGCTTGCAGGGCGGCATGATGACGCCCGTTGAGGATGCGTTTCGTGCGCGGGTAGGCGAACCAGGCCAGCGCATTGAAGAAGTCGTGCCAGTTGCCGGGACGGGTGTCCACTTCGCCGCGGGCATGGACGCGCTCCTCGTAGCCGGCATCGCCCGCGTCGGGCAGGACGAAGCGGATCGGCGCGCCGCTTGCCGCGCGCGGCGGTGGCGCGATCGAAGCCAGGGCGGCGTTCAGGGCAGCCACATCGGGCAGTGCGCCGTCCCGGAAATGACGCAGCCAGCCGGCGACCGGCTCGAACAGCGGCCGCGCGGCGAGCACGGCAGGATCGGTGATGGGGATCATATAATGCGCCATCGATTCAACGCGTCCCCGCCATGGCCGAAGAGAAACGCTCCCGCACGCTGATCGAGGATGTGAGGCCGCGCGAAGCCTGGGCCTGGGCGATGTACGACTTCGCCAACTCGGGCTACACGACGGTGGTGATCACCGCCGTCTTCAATGCCTACTTCGTCGCCGTCGTCGCGCAGCGTGCGCCGTGGGCGACGCTGGCGTGGACGGCGACGCTGGCCGTCTCCTACGCGATGATCGTGCTGACCGCCCCGCTGGTCGGCGCCTGGGCCGACGCGCGCGCCGCCAAGAAGCGCCTGCTCGCCTTCACGACCGTCGGCTGCGTATTCTTCACCGCCGCGCTCTACTTCACCGGGCCCGGCACGCTCGCCGTCGCCGTCGCCTGCGTCATCGCCTCGAACTATTTCTTCGGCACCGGCGAGAACCTGATCGCCGCCTTCCTGCCCGAACTGGCGCAAAGCCGCGCCATGGGGCGCGTCTCGGGCTGGGGCTGGAGCCTGGGCTACCTCGGCGGCCTGCTCTCGCTCGGCCTCTGCCTGGCCTGGCTGTCGCAGGCGAAGGCGGCGGGGCGCGACACCGCGCAGGCGGTGCCGGAGACCATGCTCATCACCGCGGCCCTTTTCGCCGTCGCCAGCCTGCCGACTTTCCTGTTTCTCCGCGAACGCGCCGTGCCGCAGGCCCCGGCCGATGGCATTGTCCGCACCGCCTGGTCGCGCCTGGCGGCGACGCTGCATCATGCGCGGCGCTTCCGCGACCTCTCGCGCTTTCTCGTCTGCACGCTGTTCTACCAGGCCGGCATCGCTGCGGTGATCACGCTGGCAGCGATCTACGCGCAAGAGGCGATGAAGTTTACCACCCACGACACGCTGGTGCTGATCCTGGTGGTGAACCTGACGGCGGCTTGCGGCGCCTTCGGCTTCGGCTACGTGCAGGATCGCATCGGCCACGTGCGCGCCATCGCCGCCACGCTGTGCGGCTGGATCCTGATGATCGTGCTGGCCTGGCTGGCCGAAGGCGCGGCGCTGTTCTGGGTGGCGGCCAACGTCGCCGGCCTGTGCATGGGCGCCTCGCAGTCGGCCGGCCGCGCCATGGTCGGCTATCTGGCGCCGCCGTCGCGGCTGGCGGAGTTCTTCGGCCTGTGGGGCTTCGCCGTCAAGCTCGCCTCGATCTTCGGCCCGCTCACCTACGGCCTCGCCAACTGGCTCTCCGGCGGCAACCACCGCCAGGCCATCCTCATCACGGGGAGCTACTTCATCGTCGGGCTGCTGCTACTCACGGGCATCGATGTCAAGCGCGGCCGGCGCGCCGCGCTGCGCTCGGACCGCGAGGAACGCGCTACTGCGGCGCGGCCGCCGGCGTAGCGGCGGCGGGCGCGGGCGGCGGCTTGGGCGCGGCCGCCGCGTTGAACTTGAGCTGCCGGCCTTCCATGCGGAATGCGCCCAGCAGCGCGCCCGGTTTCTGCGGCGCCGCCGCGAAGGCCTGCAACTCGCAGTTGGCAAGGCCGAGCGCGTAGTGGCGGCCGCCCTGCCGGAGGATCAGGATCGGCTCGGCGAATTCGCCCGCCTCGGGACGGAGCACCTCGAGCGCGATCTCGGCGGGCATGGCGCCATCGAGCCGGCTGCGGCGCTGGCAGTCCGGCAGGCGCGACAGCACCACTTCCAGATCCACCCTCTGGTCCCAGAACCAGGGTTGCTTCGCCTGCAGCGTCAGGCTTTGCTCCCGGCCGTCCAGGTAGTAGGTGGCGCTCTCGTTCATGCAGCCGGCCAGCAGCAGCGGCAGCGCCAGGATCGACGACTTCATGCCCGCACCCTCCAGTTCAGTGTTTCGCCGGCGCGCAGCGGCACCAGCACGTCGTCGCCGAAGGGCAGGCTGTCCGGCACCCGCCACTCGACCTTTTCCAGCGTGATGGTTGCCGTGTTGCGCGGCAGGCCGTAGAAGTCGGCGCCGTGGAAGCCGGCGAAGGCTTCCAGCCGGTCGAGCGCGCCGGCCGCCTCGAAGGCTTCGGCGTACAGTTCCATCGCATTGAGCGCCGTGTAGCAGCCGGCGCAGCCGCAGGTCGTCTCCTTGGTGCGGCGCGCGTGCGGCGCCGAGTCGGTGCCGAGGAAAAATTTCGGGTTGCCGGAGACGGCGGCCTTGACGAGCGCGCGGCGGTGCGTCTCGCGCTTGAGCACCGGCAGGCAGTAGTGGTGCGGCCGCACGCCGCCGGCCAGCAGCGCGTTGCGGTTCATCAGCAGGTGGTGCGCCGTCAGGGTGCCGGCGACGTTCGGCCCCATCGACTCGACGAACTGCACGCCCTCCAGCGTGGTGATGTGCTCGAGCACCAGGCGCAGGCGCGGGAAGCGCTGCAGCAGCGGCGCCAGCACGCGTTCGACGAAGACGCGCTCGCGGTCGAAGATGTCGACGTCGGCGTCGGTCACCTCGCCATGCACCAGCAGCGGCAGGCCGATCTCCTCCATGCGCGCCAGCGTGGCGAAGCAGTTCTCGACGGCGGTGACGCCGGCATCGGAATGGGTGGTGGCGCCGGCGGGATAGTACTTGACGGCATGCACGAAGCCGCAAGCCTCGGCGCGGTCGATCTCCGCCGCCGGCGTGTTGTCCGTCAGGTACAGCGTCATCAGCGGATGGAAAGTCAGTCCCGGCGGCACGGCGGCGAGGATGCGGCTACGGTAGGCGGCGGCCTGCGCGGCCGTCGTCACCGGCGGCTTCAGGTTGGGCATGACGATGGCGCGGGCGAACTGCCGCGCCGTGTGCGGCACCACCGCGGCCAGCGCGGCGCCGTCGCGCAGGTGCAGGTGCCAGTCGTCGGGGCGGGTGAGGGTCAGCGTTTGCATGTCGCGAATTATACGCACCTCAGTCGGCGCGCTTTTTCTCCAGGGCGAGGTCGTAGAGCGCATTCTTCGACGCGCCGCTGATCTCCGCCGCCAGCTTCACCGCCTGCTTGAGCGGCAGCGCGGCGAGCAGCGCGTCGAGCATGCGCGCCGCCTCGGCCGGCACGCCCTCGGCGGGCGGCGGCGCCGAGACGGCCAGCACGAACTCGCCGCGGCGGCGGTCCGCGGCGGCCGCCAGCCAGGCCGGCGCCTCCGCCAGCGGCAGGCTGACGATGGACTCGAACAGCTTGGTCAGCTCGCGCGCGATGACCAGGGTGCGGCCCGGCTCCAGCACTGCCACCAGGTCGGCGACGGTTTCCTCGATGCGGTGTGGCGCCTCGTAGAAGACCAGCGCGCAGGGCAGCGGCTTCAGATCGGCAAGGGCCCCGCGCCGCGCCGCCTGCTTCGCCGGCAGGAAGCCGTAGAAGAGGAAATGCGGATCGGTGAGTCCCGAGGCGGAGAGCGCGGCGATGGCGGCGTTCGGCCCCGGCACGGGAACCACCGCGAAGCCGGCCGCGCGCACCGCCGCCACGGCGCGCGCGCCGGGATCGGAGACGGCCGGCGTGCCGGCATCCGACACCAGCGCCAGCGTGCGCCCCTCGCGCAGCAGGCGGATCAGCTTCTCGGCGGTCGCCGCCTCGTTGTGCTCGTGAAGCGAAAAGGTCTCGGCGCGGATGCCGAAGTGGTCGAGCAGCCGGCGCGTGTGGCGCGTGTCCTCGCAGGCGACGGCGTCGGCACCGCGCAGCACCTCGAGGGCGCGCGCGCCGATGTCGCCGAGGTTTCCCAGCGGCGTGGCCACCACATATAATGCCGATGTCTTGAGCCCCGTGCCCCTGTCCCGATGCTTCATCGCTACGCCATGATTGGTTCGACTGCCCGCATTGTCGGGCGGCGCGCCTCCGGGTGCAAGCCGTGAGCGCGGCCGGCGTCCTCGCCGAGGAGCAGGCCGCCCGCTTCCTCGCCGCGCGGGGGCTGAAGGTCCTGGCACGCAACTACCGCTGCCGCGGCGGCGAGATCGACCTCGTCTGCCGCGACGGCAACATCCTCGTCTTCGTCGAGGTACGCCTGCGCACCAACGCAGTTTCGGCGGCGCCGCGGCGAGCATCACCGCGGCCAAGCAGCGGCGCATTACGCTGGCCGCCAACCACTACCTCGCCGGCAAGCCGCTGCCGGCCTGCCGCTTCGACGCCGTGCTGCTCGACGGCACGAACATCGACTGGATCCGCAATGCCTTTGATGCGGCCTAGCCTGCTGGCGCTCTGCTGCGCCGCCTGCCTCGCCCTGCCGGCCCGGGCGGAGTCGATCAGAGTGCTGGTGCAGATCTCGCCGCTGGCCGGATTCCAGTTCTACGCCGGCCGCGAACTGTGGGACGAGATGAAGGTCGGCGACCCGCTGACCCTGGCGCGCGAGCCGGAGAATGCGCACGACGTCAAGGCCGTGCGCGTCGAGTGGCGCGGCCGCAAGCTGGGCTACCTGCCGCGCGCGGAGAACCGCGCCGTGGCGGAAGAGATGGATCGGGGCGGCAGGGTGACGGCGCGCATCGCCCGGCTGAACCGCCACCTCGATCCCTGGAAGCGCATCCAGATCGAGGTTTTCGTCGTGCTCTGACGACGGAATTCAACCGCTCCCCGCGTGCTAGAATCGGGCGCACAATCGCCATGAACCTGCTTGCCCGCATTTCCCGCCAGTTCGAGGACAGCGCCCGGATCAAACTGGCCGCCATGGAGGCCCTCGCCGCGCCGATCGCCCAGGCGATCGAGGCGATGGTGGCGAGCCTGCTCGCCGGCGGCAAGATCATGGCCTGCGGCAACGGCGGCTCGGCCGCCGACTCGCAGCACTTCGCCGCCGAGCTGCTCAACCGCTTCGAGAAGGAGCGCCCGCCGCTCGCCGCGGTGGCGCTGACCACCGACACCTCGACGCTCACCTCGATCGCCAACGACTACGCCTATGACCAGGTGTTCGCCAAGCAGGTGCGCGCGCTGGGGCAGCCGAACGACGTGCTGCTGGCGATCTCGACCAGCGGCAATTCGCCCAACGTGGTCGAGGCGATCCGCGCCGCCCATGAGCGCGAGGTGCGCGTGGTGGCCCTGACCGGCAAGGGCGGCGGCGCCATGGCCCCCCTGCTGAATGACGCGGACGTGCACATCTGCGTGCCGTCCGACCGCACGTCGCGCACCCAGGAAGTGCACCTGCTGACGCTGCACTGCCTGTGCGACGGCATCGATTGCATGTTGCTAGGAGAGGACGCATGAAGAGACTGCTGCTTGCCACCACCCTTGCTGCCCTGACGCTGCCGGTCCTGCAGGGCTGCGTGCCCGCGGTCGCCACTGGCGTCGGCGCCGGCGCCCTGATGATCGCCGACCGGCGCGCCGGCGAGACCTACCTCGCCGACGAGGCCATCGAGATCCGCGCGCTGAACCGCATCAGCGAGAAGTTCGGCGACAAGGTGCACGTCAACGTCACCAGCTACAACATGAAGGTGCTGCTCACCGGCGAGGTGCCGGACGCCGGCATCAAGGAGGACCTGGAGAAGGCCATCGCCGGCGTGATCAACGTCAAGGGCGTCACCAACGAGCTGGCGGTCGGCGCCATCAGCAGCTTCAGCGCCCGCAGCAACGACACCTACGTCACCTCGAAGGTGAAGGCACGCTTCATCGAAGCCAGCAAGTTCCGGGCAAACCATGTCAAGGTGGTGACGGAAGCCGGCGCGGTGTACCTGCTCGGACTGGTCACGCGCAAGGAAGGCGACGATGCCGCCGAGATCGCCCGCACCACCGCCGGCGTGAAGAAGGTGGTGCGCGTCTTCGAATACATCGAATTCAAGGACGCCCAGCGCCTCGACAGCCGCCCGCCGGAAGAAGCCTCGCAGAAATCCGAGTCGAAGTGACCTGCGCCGCACCTGCCTTCGAGGCCAAGCTCTGCCCGCCGGCCGGGCTCGCCGAGCGGCTGGCCGCCCTGCCCCGCCCGCTGGTGTTCACCAACGGCTGCTTCGACATCCTGCATCGCGGCCACACCACCTATCTCGCCCAGGCGCGCGCGCTGGGTGCCAGCCTCCTCGTCGCGGTGAATTCCGACGCCTCGGTGCGCCGCCTCGGCAAGGGCGATGAGCGGCCGCTGAACGGCCTGGAAGACCGCATGGCCGTGCTGGCGGCGCTGGAAAGCATCTCCCTGGTGACCTGGTTCGACGAGGACACCCCTTTTGAACTCATCCGCGCCGTGCGGCCCGAGGTGCTGGTGAAGGGCGGCGACTGGCCGATCGAGCGTATCGTCGGCGCCGACCTGGTGCTGGCGGGCGGCGGCCGGGTCGTCTCCATTCCCTTCCGCCACGAACGCTCGACCAGCGCCCTGCTGGCGAAGATCAGGTCTCTTTAGCCTTCATTTCGGACGTCCGCCGCAGGATGGTCGCGCGCACCAGATCGAGGTGCGCGCGCAGCGTGTACAGCATGTCGGTAAAGGCCAGCGGCGTGGCCACGTGCTGCACGTCCTCCTCGATACGGTCCAGCCGCGCCAGCCATTCGGCGCGGCTGTGGCGCGCCGGATCGGCTTCCAGTTCCGCCTCGATGAACTTCAGCTCGCCGTAACGCCGGTAGATGCGCGAGCGCACCCGCCAGATGTAGAGCGCCGGCGCGAACTTGAGGATTGGCAGCAGCAGGGCGAACACCGGCACCAGCATCACCACCATGCGGTCGATCAGGTTGGCGGCCCAGAACGGCAGGTAGCGCTGCAGAAAGGGCTTGCCAGACTTGTAGAAGCGCTCGGCATCGGGCGACATGGGAAAGTCGGCCTGGCCGGCCCGGGGAAACTCGCCCGGCCGCTGGAAGATGCCGGCCTCGCCGTGCACCTCTTGCGCCGCCTGGATCAGAAGCTGCAGCAGCGCCGGGTGCAATGACTCGTGCGCCGCCAGCATGGCCATCGGCGAAACCAGCGACACGTCGTGGTTCGGCACGTTGCGTGCCATGTCGATCGCCCCCTGCGGCAGCGTCAGGCGGGTCAGATAGGGGAACAGCCGCGTATAGGCGTCGGCATGTGTCAGGCTCATCAGGCGCACGCCCGGCGTGTACAACAGCGTCCACACCGCTGCCGAACGTTCGGCCCCGACGAGGAAGACAGCGTCCGCCTTGTGCGTCCGCAGGGCCTCCACGGCGGACAGGCCGCCAAGCGGCAGCAGCGCGGCGTTCTGGGCATTGACGCCGCTCGCCTCGAGCAGCTGCCGCGCCAGCTTGCGCGTGCCGCTGCCCTCGGCGCCGACGGCAAGGCGCCGGCCCCTGAGCTGGGTCAGGCGATCCAGGCCTTGCCCGCCGCGGTAGAACACCCAGAGCGGCTCGTAATACAGGAAGCCGAGCGAGTAAAGCGTGCCGATGTTGGCGCCGTTGGCGATGCCGCTCTGCACGAGGGCGACCTCGGTATCGTCGTTCTCGTCGAGCAGCCGTTTCAGGTTCTCCATGGCACCGGCGGAGGGCCGATCCCGCAGTTCGACGCCGTTCTTCGCGAGCACCTGGCGGTAGCGCTCGGCGTATACCTCGTAGGAGCCGCCCGGGGCGCCCGAAGACAGGTAGAGATATTTCGGCGGTGCCGGCTTGATGAATTGCGCCGCGAGCCAGAAGCCGCCGGCCAGCAGCAGCAACGCCGGCAGGCCGACCGTCAGCAGGTCGCGCAAGGAATATTCCTTCAGGCTTTTCAGTTTGACGATACGGGCTTTCATCGCAACTCCACTTGTGTGCCCAGCTCGACCACGCGGTTCGAGGGGATCTTGAAGAAAGCGGTCGCGCTGCCGGCGTTGCGAAACATGGCGACGAACAGCTTCTTGCGCCAGTAGGCCATGCCGGATTCGACCTGCGCCCGCGCGATCAGCGTCTCGCGGCCGAGGAAGAAGGAGGTCTCCATCATCTCGAACGGCAGGCCCGCCTGGCGGCCTTGGGCGAGCGCCGCCGGAATGTCCGGCTCGTCCTTGAAGCCGTAGCGGACGAGCACCTGCCAGAACTGGCCGCCGACAGGATGCACCTCGACGCGGTCCACCTCCGGCACGTAAGGCACGTCATGCACCTGCACCGTCAGCACCACGATGCGCTCATGCAGCACCTTGTTGTGCATCAGGTTGTGCAGCAGCGCCAGCGGCACGCCGTCCGGATTGGAGGTCAGGAAGACCGCCGTGCCGGGTATCGTCGGCGGCGGAGCGAGCTCCAGGCTGTCGATGAACGCCCGCAGGCCGAGGGCGTCGGCCCGCAGGCGCGCCAGGAGCAGGTCGCGGCCGCGCTTCCAGGTGGTCATCAGCGTAAACACCACCACGCCGACCACCAGCGGAAACCAGCCGCCATAGGGGATCTTCTCGATGTTGGCCACCAGGAACAGCAACTCCACGGCCAGAAAGCAGCCGAACAGCGCGCCGGCGCGGCCCCAGCCCCAGCCCCATCCCTTGGCCGCCACCACCGCCGCCAGCAGCGAGGTGATGACCATGTCGCCAGTCACCGCCAGTCCGTAGGCGGCCGCCATGTTGCTGGATGAGCGAAAGCCGAGCACCAGCACCATCACCGCCAGCATCAATCCCCAGTTGACGGCAGGCAGGTAAATCTGCCCCTGTTCCTTCTCCGAGGTGTGCTGCACCTCGACGCGCGGCACGAAGCCGAGCTGCATGGCCTGGCGGGTGATGGAGAACGCCCCCGAGATCACCGACTGGGAAGCGATCACCGTCGCCAGCGTGGACAGCGCGATCAGCGGATACAGCGCCCAGCCCGGCGCGGACAGGTAGAAGGGATTTTCGACCGCCTGCGGATCGTCCAGAATCACCGCGCCCTGGCCGAAGTAGTTGAGCATCAGCGCCGGCAGGACGAAACCGAACCAGGCGAGCTGGATCGGCTTGCGGCCGAAATGCCCCATGTCGGCATACAGCGCCTCGGCACCGGTCACCGACAGCACGACGGCGCCCATGGCGACCAGGGCGATGCCCGGATTGTGCGCAATGAAGCCGAGGCCGTAGAGCGGATTGAGCGCCTTCACCACGCCGGGATGCGCCACCAGGTTGTAGACGCCGAGCGCAGCGAGCGTGGCGAACCACAGCAGCATCACCGGCCCGAACAGGGCGCCGACGCGGGCGGTGCCCCTTTTCTGCACGAAGAAGAGCAGGAACAGCACCAGCAACGCAATCGGGATGACCCACGGCTTGAGCACCGGCGTCGCCACCTCCAGGCCTTCGACGGCGGAGAGCACCGAGATGGCCGGCGTCACCATGCCGTCGCCGAAGAACATCGCCGCGCCGAGGATGCCGATCATCATGATCCAGCGCTCCTGTTTCGGGTTGCCCTTGGCGTCGGCCAGCGCCAGCGCGATGAGCGCCATGATGCCGCCCTCGCCGCGGTTGTCGGCGCGCATGATGAAGGTGACGTACTTCACCGCCACCACGACGATCAGCGCCCACAGGATCAGCGAGAGGATGCCGATCACGTTGTCGGCGGAATACGGCACGGGGTGGGTGCCGGCGAAGGCTTCCTTGAGGGCATACAGCGGGCTTGTGCCGAGGTCGCCATAGACGACGCCGAGCGCCGCCATTGCCAAGACGGCAGTGTTGCTCTTGTGCGGGGAATCGGAACCGGATTGCGTCTCGGCCGTATTCATTTCACTGCAGGGACGTCTCTCCCCACGATGCAATCCTGCCTCAGAACGGTATGTCGTCTTCCATGTCGCCGAAACCGGAAGCCGGCGCCTTCTTGGCGCCGCCGGACGGCTGGGCGGACGCAGGCTCGCGCTCGCGCGGCGGCGCCTCGCCTGCCCCCTGGCGGCTGCCGAGCATCTTCATCTCGTCGGCGCGGATCTCGGTGGTGTAGCGGTCCTGGCCTTCCTTGTCCTGCCATTTGCGGGTGCGCAGGCTGCCTTCGATGTAGACCTGGCTGCCCTTCTTCAGGTACTGGCCGGCGATCTCGGCCAGACGGCCGTAGAAGGACACGCGATGCCATTCGGTGGCCTCCTTCTTCTCGCCGGTCGCCTTGTCCTTCCAGGTATCGGTCGTCGCCAGGCGGATGTTGCAGATCGCATCGCCGCTCGGCGCGTAGCGGGTCTCCGGGTCCGCGCCCAGGTTGCCGACCAGAATCACTTTGTTGACCGATGCCATTATGTCTCCCCTCCGATTAGCTGGCGCACGCGCCGTTCGTCCCAACGTTCCAGATTGACCTTCAAATAAGCGATCCGTTTCTCCGGCTCCACCACCGCCTCGCGCACGCCGGGCATCTCGGCGAGCTGCTCGCGCAGCTTGTCGAGGTCGACGTGTGGCTGGATGATAACTCGCGAAGCGCCACCACCGGCGGCGCCTGCATCGTAACCGCGATCGCAAGCCAGAGCAATGCCAGCGCGATGCCGACACCGAAGACGCCGGCCGGCCCGTAGTGCTGCGCCAGCCAGCCGCCCGCCGCGCCGCCAAGAAACAGGCCCAGCGACTGCGTCGTGTTGTAGATGCCGAGCGCCGTGCCCTTGGCCTGCGGCGGCGCGATGCGCGACACCAGCGAAGGCAGGCTCGCCTCGAGGATGTTGAAGACGACGAAGAACACCACCAGGTTGGCCACCAGTGCGTTGAACTTGCCGCTGCCGTAGAGGAAGCCGCCCTGCGCCAGCAGCAGGACCAGCACCGAACCGACGAAGACCGGCTTCAGGCGGGCGCGCCGCTCGGCATAGAAGATCGGCGGCAGCATCAGCACGAAGCTGGCGAACACCACCGGCAGGTAGACTTTCCAGTGCCCGGCGACCGGGATGCCGCCGGCGGCGACGATGGCCCCGGGCACGACGACGAACATCGCCATCTGGATGAAGTGCAGCGCCAGGATGCCGAAGTTCAGGCGCGCCAGTTGCGCATCGCGCAGCACGTCCATGAAGCCGACCGGCTCGAGCTCATGATGCTCGGCCGGCGGCGGATCGGGCACCACTTTCGCCACCAGCCAGATCGCCGCCAGCGCCAGCAGGCCGGTGACGATGAACAGTCCGTGCAGGCCGATGACGGCGTTCAGCGCCGGCGCCGCCACCAGCGAGAGGGCGAACATCAGGCCGATGCTGGAGCCGATCAGGGCCATCACCTTGGTGCGGTGCTGCTCGCGGGTGAGGTCGGCGGCCAGCGCCGTCACCGCCGCGGAAATGGCGCCGGCGCCCTGCAGGGCGCGGCCGACAATGGTCCACCAGATGTCCGGTGCGGCGGCGGCCAGGAAGCTGCCTAGGGCAAAAATTGCCAGCCCGATGACGATGACGCGCTTGCGGCCATAGCGGTCGGAAGCCATGCCGAAGGGCAGCTGCAGCGCGGCTTGCGTGAGGCCGTAGGCGCCCAGGGCGATCCCGACCAGGGTCAGGTTGTCGCCCCCCGGCAGCTGGCGCGCATCGACCGCGAATACCGGCAGGATGAGGAACAACCCGAGCATGCGCAGGGCGAAAATCGAGGCCAGCGAGAGGCCGGCGCGCAGCTCCTGCCGGGTCATGCGGTCTGGGTTTGCGGAGGACATCAAACGAGCTTGGCTTGAGGCGCGGGAATTGCGTATATTAGCAGATTGCCTTTGACGCCTTGCCCCTCCATGGACGAGATCCGCATCCGCGGCGCGCGGACGCACAACCTGAAGAACCTCAACCTCGACCTGCCGCGAAACCGGCTGACGGTGATCACCGGCCTGTCCGGCTCCGGCAAGTCCTCGCTCGCCTTCGACACGCTCTACGCCGAGGGCCAGCGCCGCTACGTCGAGTCGCTCTCCGCCTACGCCCGCCAGTTCCTGCAGTTGATGGAAAAGCCGGACGTCGACATGATCGAGGGACTCTCGCCGGCCATCGCCATCGAGCAGAAGGCCACCAGCCACAACCCGCGCTCCACCGTCGGCACCGTCACCGAGATCCACGACTACCTGCGCCTGCTCTTCGCCCGCGCCGGCACCCCGCACTGCCCCGAGCACGGCCAGCCGCTCGAAGCGCAGTCCGTATCGCAGATGGTCGACCATGTGCTGGCCCTGCCCGAGGACACCAAACTGATGGTCCTCGCCCCGGTGGTGGCCGGCCGCAAGGGCGAGCAGACCGATCTGTTCACCGAGCTGCGCGCCCAGGGCTTCGTGCGCCTGCGCGTCGACGGCCAGGTGCACGACATCGACGCCCTGCCGAAGCTCGCCAAGAACAGCAAGCACTCCATCGATGTGGTGGTGGACCGGCTGAAAGTGCGCGCCGACGCGCGCCAGCGCCTGGCCGAATCCTTCGAGACGGCGCTCACCCACGCCGACGGCCGCGCCATGGCGGTCGAGATGGACTCCGGCGCCGAGCACCTCTTCTCGGCGCGCTTCGCCTGCCCGGTGTGCAGCTATGCGCTGCCGGAACTCGAGCCGCGGCTGTTCTCCTTCAACAACCCGATGGGCGCCTGCCCGAAGTGCGACGGCCTCGGCCAGATCAGCTTCTTCGACCCGGCGCGCGTCGTCGCCTACCCGCACCTGTCGCTCGCCTCCGGCGCCATCCGCGGCTGGGACCGGCGCAACCAGTTCTACTACCAGCTGCTGGCCAGCCTGGCCGCCCACTACGGCTTCGACATCGAGCGGCCCTTCGAGGCGCTGCCCGAGGCGATGCAGGAAGTCGTGCTCTACGGCTCCGGCCGCGAGAAGATCGCCTTCCGCTACCTCTCCGAGACCGGCCGCAGCAGCATCAAGGAGCATGCCTTCGAGGGCATCATCCACAACCTCGAGCGCCGCCACAAGGAGACCGACTCGGTCGCCGTGCGCGAGGAGCTGGCGAAGTACCTCAACACGCGGCCCTGCCCGGAATGCGAAGGCACGCGCCTGCGGCGCGAGGCGCGCCACGTCCTCATCGGCGGCCGCAACCTGCCGCAGGTAAACGCCCTGCCGCTGATCGCCGCGCGCGACTTCTTCAACCTGCTCGCCCTCGAGGGCCAGCGCGCCCAGGTGGCGGAGAAGATCGTGCGCGAGATCACCGCGCGGCTGACCTTCCTCATCAACGTCGGCCTCGACTACCTCTCCCTCGACCGCTCGGCGGAAACGCTCTCCGGCGGCGAGGCGCAGCGCATCCGCCTGGCCAGCCAGATCGGCTCCGGCCTCACCGGCGTGATGTACGTGCTCGACGAGCCGTCGATCGGCCTGCACCAGCGCGACAACGGGCGCCTGCTCGCCACGCTGGCGGAACTGCGCGACCTCGGCAACACGGTGATCGTCGTCGAGCACGACGAGGAGGCCATCCACGCCGCCGACCACGTGGTCGACATGGGCCCGGGCGCCGGCGAGCACGGCGGGCGCATCGTCGCCGAGGGCACGCCGGCGCAGATCGCCGCCCATCCCGACTCGCTCACCGGCGCCTATCTCTCGGGCCGGCGCGCCATCACCCTGCCGAAGCGACGCCGCGCGCCCGACCCCGCGCGGCAGCTGCGCATCGCCAACGCGCGCGGCAACAACCTGAGGGAAGTCACGATCGGCCTGCCGGTCGGGCTGCTCACCTGCATCACCGGCGTCTCCGGCTCCGGCAAGTCGACGCTCATCAACGACACGCTCTACGCCGCCGCCGCGCGCCACCTCTACGGCAGCAGCGCCGAGCCGGCGCCGTTTGATGCCATCGAGGGGCTGGAGTTCTTCGACAAGGTGATCAGCGTCGACCAGTCGCCGATCGGCCGCACGCCGCGCTCCAACCCGGCCACCTACACCGGCCTGCTGACGCCGATCCGCGAGCTCTTCGCCGGCGTGCCGGAGTCGCGCAACCGCGGCTACGGCCCGGGGCGCTTCTCCTTCAACGTCAAGGGCGGCCGCTGCGAGGCCTGCCAGGGCGACGGCCTGGTCAGGGTGGAGATGCACTTCCTGCCGGACATCTTCGTGCCCTGCGACGTCTGCCACGGCAAGCGCTACAACCGCGAGACGCTGGAGATCCGCTACAAGGGCAGGACCATCCACGACGTGCTGCGCATGACCGTCGAGCAGGCGCACGGCTTCTTCGATGCCGTGCCGGTGGTGGCGCGCAAGCTCGAAACCCTGCTCGACGTCGGCCTCGGCTACATCGAGCTCGGCCAGTCGGCCACGACGCTCTCCGGCGGCGAGGCGCAGCGCGTGAAGCTGGCGCTGGAACTCTCCAAGCGCGACACCGGGCGCACGCTCTACATCCTCGACGAGCCGACCACCGGCCTGCATTTCCAGGACATCGAGATGCTGCTCAAGGTGCTCGCGCGCCTGCGCGACCACGGCAACACCATCGTCGTCATCGAGCACAACCTCGACGTCATCAAGACCGCCGACTGGATCGTCGACCTCGGCCCGGAGGGCGGCGAAGGCGGCGGCCGCATCGTAGCCGCCGGCACGCCCGAGCAAGTGGCGCAGCAGGCCGGCAGCCACACCGGCCGCTACCTGAAGCAGCTCCTCGACGCGCAGGCCCGGCGCAAACTGCCCGCACGCGCCGCCGCACGCGTCGACTGAAAGGACATGGACATGAACGACGCACGCAACGAACTGGAAGCCCTGCTGCTGGATTTCCATGAAGGAAAGCTTGAGCCGGAGGCGTTTGCCCGGCGCCTGCTCGACGTCCAGGTCTTCGTGCCGGTGAAGGACGAGAAACACGCCATTGCCGGCTTCCAGGCCTCGACCAAGGCCGAGCCGCTGCTGGTCGATGGCGGCGACGGCAGCCGCATCCTGCTGCTGTTCTCCGCGCCGGACCGCGCCCGCGAGTTCCTCGCTGCCTTCCCCGGCTACGGCGGCGGCATGCTCGTCGAGTTCTCCTGGCTCCTGCGCCGCATGGGCGCCGGCATCTCGATCGCCATCAATCCGGAGCAGACGCCGGGCTTCGACCTCGACCCGGAGATGGTCGCCATGGTCGCCGCCCTGCTGCCGGAAGGGGATCAGTAAAAGTCAGTCCCCGCAACACGGCGCCAAAGACCCAAATGCACCGGGAAAACGGCCAGCTACCGTGATCGCGCGCCGCGCCTTCCTCCTCGCCGCCCTGCTGTCGCTGCTCGCCGCCTGCGGCGGGCAACGGGCCGAGCCCTTGCCGCCCGGCAGCGTGGTGCTGGCGCTGGGCGACAGCCTGACGGCCGGCTACGGCCTCGACCCGGAGCAGGCCTGGCCGGCCCTGCTCGCCGCGAGGACCGGCTGGCAGATCGTCAACGGCGGCGTCAGCGGCGACCAGACGGCCGACGCGCTGGCGCGGCTGCCGGCGCTGATGGACGAGCACGCGCCGAAGCTGGTGCTGGTGACGCTGGGCGGCAACGACATGCTGCGCAAGCTGCCGGAGGCGCAGACGCGCGGCAACCTGGCGCGCATCCTCGCCCTGACAGGCAGCCGCGGCGCCCAGCCGGTGCTGCTGGCGACGCCGCGGCCAAGCGTGGCCGGCGTCGTCTTCCAGCGCCTGTCGGCGGCGCCCTTCTACGCCGAGATCGCCCGGGAGCGGAAGGTGCCGCTCATCGAGGACGCCATCGCCGAGGTCCTCTCGGACCCCGACCTCAAGCTCGATCAGCTGCATCCGAACGCCGAGGGGCAGCGGGTGCTGGCCGACAAGCTGTTTGACGCGCTGCGCAAGCTGGGGTACGTTCGCTGAAACGAAATACGGTATTCGCCATGCAAGACCAGCCCGAAGGCCTGATCGAGATATCCAATCTCAGATTTTCCTATCCCAACCTCGACGTCCTGAAAGGACTCGACCTCAGCGTGCCGCGCGGCAAGGTGGTGGCCATCCTCGGCGCCAGCGGCTGCGGCAAGACCACCCTGCTGCGCCTGATCGGCGGCCAGCTGCGCCCGGCGGCCGGCCACGTCAAGGTCGAGGGCCAGGTCATCCACGAGCTGGGCACCGATGCGCTCTACGAGATGCGCCGCAAGATGGGCATGATGTTCCAGCAGGGCGGCCTGTTCACCGACATCTCGACCTTCGAGAACATCGCCTTCCCGATGCGCGAGCGCACCGACCTGCCCAACGAGCTGATCCACGACATGGTGCTGATGAAGCTGCACTCGGTCGGCCTGCGCGGCGCCCATCCGCTGATGCCGAGCGAACTCTCCGGCGGCATGTCGCGGCGCGTCGCACTCTCGCGCGCCATCGCCCTCGATCCGATGCTGATCATGTACGACGAGCCGTTCTCCGGCCTCGACCCGATCTCGCTCACGCAGATCGGCAACCTGATCCGCGGCCTCAACGACGCCCTCGGCGTCACCTCCATCGTCGTCACCTACGACGTCGCCGAGTCGCTGAAGGTGGTCGACTACGCCTACTTCATCTCCGACGGCCGGATCGTCGCCCAGGGCACGCCCGACGAGATCCGCGCCTCCACCGACCCCTTCGTGCGCCAGTTCGTCGACGGCCTCGCCGACGGCCCGGTCGCCTTCCACATGCCGGGCAGGCCGCTGGCGGCCGACCTCGCCTTGTAGCGGGTCGCCCGGTCGGCGCGCTCTAGGCGATATCCACCGTCAGGTACGGATCGAATCGCGGGTTTTCGGCGACGCCCCCCTTGGCGTAGCCGCGCGGATTGCAGACCACGCGCGTGCCGTCGACCTCGTAGTCGAAGCTGTCGTGCAGATGGCCGTGGATCCACAGCCGCGCGCGCCGGCCCTGCAGCAGCCACTCGGCATCGGAGACGAAATTCGCGTTGAGCGGCGAGCCTGCAAAACGCAGGGGAATGCTTTGCGGTGACGGCGCGTGGTGGGTGACGACCACGGTCGGCCCGGCATGGGGCCTGGACAGCGCCTCATCCAGCCAGCGCGCGCTGTCGGCAAACAGCGCGGCGCAGTCCTGGGGCGCGAACACCCTGTCCCCGGGCGGTTCGTCCACCCGGATGCGGCTGAAGTCGCGGTTGAACTTCAGCGCCTCGGCCATGGCGTGAGCCTGCCGCTCCCCGTCGCCGACGATGCGGAAATCGGTCCATAGCGTGCTGCCCAGAAAACGCACGCCCCGCAGCTCGAGCGCGCGGTTGTCGAGCACATGCACGTGGGTGCCTTCGCTCAGCTGCCGCAGCTCCCGCACGGCGGCAGGCAGGCTGGCGCCGTAGAACTCGTGGTTGCCCGGCACGTAGATGACGGGCTGCCCGAAGCCGAGGGCCCATTCGATGGCCGTCGCCGGCCGGTGGATGTCGCCCGCGAGCACGACGACATCGGCATCGGTCCGCGGCCGGTCCATGCACTGTACGCTCAGGTGCAGGTCGGAGAGGATGTGGAGCTTCATGGCGTCCGCGCGCGAGCCGGCCGACGGCGTTTCAGCGCGCCTTCCCGTGCGGACTGACGTAGTCGCCCACCGTGGTGCGGAAGGCGACGTTCAGGCGGTTCCAGCCGTTGATGGCGATGATCGCCAGGGTCAGGTCGACCAGCGCCTTCTCGTCGAAGTGGCGGCGGGCTTCCTTGTACGCCGCATCGGGCACGTCGTGCGTCTCGGCGATGCGGGTCACCGCTTCGGTCCACGCCAGGGCGGCGCGCTCGCGCGCGCTGTAGCACGGCGCCTCGCGCCAGGCCGTCAGCAGGTACAGGCGCTGCTCGGTTTCGCCCTGCGCCCGCGCGTCCTTGGTGTGCATGTCCAGGCACCAGGCGCAGCCGTTGATCTGCGAGGCGCGGGTCTTGACGAGTTCCAGTAGCGAGGCTTCCAGGCCGCTCCTGTGGATCTGCTGCTCGGTATGCAGCATGGCCTTGAAGGCTTCGGGCGAGGCGAGTTTGTAGTCGAGACGTTGTAGCATGGTTTTACTCCTTGTCGGCAGTGCTGCGTGGATGGAATCGTCCTGGCGGCAACCGCCCGGATCAATGCGCGCCGGCGTCGGGCGGGGCAGCGGCGGCGCCCTGTCTGGGCGGCTTGGCCAGCCAGACGAGGATCATCAATGAAAGAAAGAAAGCGCCCGACAGCCAGAAGATATCGTTGGTGGCGAGCAGGAGGGACTGCTGGCCGATGATGCGGTCGAGCAGGGCCGGGTCGGTCGCCGGCGAGGCGAGCGGCCCGAGCGCCTCGGTGACGTTCGGATCGAAGGCCGAGACATGCGAGGCGAGCACGCTGTAGTGGTAACTCTCGCGCCGGTCCCAGAGGGTGATGCTGAGCGAGGTACCGAAGCTGCCGGCGAGGATGCGTGAAAAATTCGACAGGCCGGTGGCGCTGGGCAGCAGGCTGTCCGGGATGCCGGACAGGGTCAGTGCGGTGAGCGGGACGAAGAAGGTGGCGACGCCGGCGCCCATCAGCAGCCGCGGGAGGACGATCTGCGCAAAGGTGACGTCGGTGTTGAAATGGCTGTTCCAGAACGACACCGCGGCAAAGACGGCGAAGCTGAAGCTGGCCCAGATGCGCAGGTCGATCCTGTGCATGTTCTTGCCCACGACGGCCGACAGGATCACCGGCAGGAGGCCGATCGGCGCGGCGGCCAGGCCGGCCCAGGTCGCGGTGTAGCCCATGTTGGTCTGCAGCCAGAGCGGCAGGATCACGACATTGCCGAAGAAGACCAGGTAGCCGATGCTGAGGATGATCGTGCCGACCAGGAAGTTGCGCTCGGCGAACAGGTGCAGGTCGACCACCGGATGCCGGTCGGTCAGCTCCCACACCACCAGCACGGCGAGGCAGGCGACGGCGACCACGGCCAGCACGACGATGACCTGCGATTCGAACCAGTCGAGGTCGTTGCCCTTGTCGAGCAGGATCTGCAGGGCGCCGACGCCGACCACCAGCAGGAACAGGCCGACCTTGTCGATCGGCACCGAGCGCGTCGCGCTGCTGCGCCGGCCGAGGAGGGTCCAGGTAAGGAACGCGGACAGCAGGCCGAACGGCAGGTTGATGTAGAAAATCCACGGCCAGCTAATGTTGTCGGTGATCCAGCCGCCGAGGATGGGACCGAGGATGGGCGCGACGATGACGGTCGTCGACCACAGCGCGAGGGCGAGGCCCTTCTTTTCCGGCGGATAGTTGGCAAGCAGCAGGCTTTGCGAAAGCGGAATCATCGGGCCGGCCACCGCGCCCTGCAGGACGCGCGCGGCGATCAGCAGGGGCAGGCTGGGCGCCAGCCCGCACAGCCAGGAGGCGAGGGTGAACAGCAGGGTCGAGGCGACGAACAGGCGCACGTCGCCGAAGCGGCGCGTCAGCCAGCCGGTGAGCGGCAGGGCGATGGCATTGCTGACGCCGAACGAGGTGATCACCCAGGTGCCCTGGTTCGGGCTCACCGCCAGGTCGCCCGAGATGTGCGGCAGCGAGACGTTGGCGATCGACGAGTCGAGCACCTGCATGAAGGTGCCTAGGCTGAGGCCCAGCGTCAGCAGGATCAGGCTCGAGCCGTGCGGCGGCCGGTGCGGCATGGTCGGACGCTCAACCCTTCTTCAGGTTGCCCTGGACGATGCTCCGGATGCGCTCGTCGGCGCCCGTCAGGTCGTCCTGGAAGACCGGGGTCGAATAATGGGTCGGCGGCAGGGTCTTCGTCGTGCCGTTGGCGCCGGCGCCGAGATCGACCTCCACCTTCATCGACAGGCCGACCCGCAGCGGATGCTTCTCCAGTTCCTGCGGATCGAGCGCGATGCGCACAGGCAGGCGCTGGACGATCTTGATCCAGTTGCCGCTGGCGTTCTGCGCCGGCAGCAGCGAGAACACGCTGCCGGTGCCCGGCGACAGACCGGCCACGGTGCCGTGAAAGACCGTGCCGCCGCCGTAAAGGTCGGAGACCAACTCGACCGGCTGGCCGACCGCCATGCCCTTGAGCTGGTCTTCCTTGAAGTTGGCCTCGACCCAGAGCTGGGTCATCGGCACCAGGGCCATCAGCGGATTGCCGGGCGCCACCTGCTGGCCGACTTGGACCGAACGCTTGTCGACCTGGCCGTCTTCGGGGGCGCGGATGACGCAGCGTTTCAGTTCGAGCCAGGCCGCGCGCAGCCGCGCCTCGGCCTGCTTGACGGCCGGGTGCGTGGCGACCGAGGTGCCGGCCACGGCGGCGTCGGCGGCCGCGAGCTGCGCGCGCGCGAGGTCGAGCGTGGCCCGGGCCTGGTCGCGCGCGGCGCGGCCATGCTCCGCTTCCTCCTTCGAAACGGCCTGCACGGCGACCGCCTGCTCCCGTCGCCGCAGGTCGGCTTCGGCCTGCTCGTAGGCGCGCTGCTTCGCGGCCAGATTGGCCTGCTGCTGGGTGCGGCCCTCGAAGCTCTGGCTGATCCGGCGCACGGTTTCGGCCAGGTCGGCCTCGGCCTTTTCCAGGGCCAGCCGCGCGTCCGTGTCGTCCAGTCGGACCAGTTCCTGGCCCTGCTTGACGTGATCGGTGTTGTCGACCCGCACCGCCACCACGGTGCCGGCGATGCGGGGCGTGATGCGGATCAGGTTGCCGGCGACATAGGCGTCGTCGGTGCCGGCGTGGCTGCGGCCATGGATGAACCAGTGCACGCCCCAGGCTGCCGCCGCGGTCAGGAAGACCGCGGCCAGAATGAGCAGCAGGCGCTTGCGCTTGGAGGGATCGGCTTCGGGCGGGTGGATGGTCATGCGCAATCCTCGAATTTCCCCAGCGGGCCGGACGCGCAGAGTGCCGGCGACAGGGCAAGCAGGCGTTTCATGCGTCCTTGATGCGTGACAGGCTGCGCTGCATTTTGCGCAACAGGCGGTCGAATGCGACGATCTCGTCGGCGCTGAAATCGGCCCATTGCCGTTCGATCAACAGCCAAACCTTGGGCAGGACTCCGAGGATCAATTCCCTGCCAGCCGCGGTCAAGGACAGGTCGACCCTGCGCCGGTCCTCGATGCTCGGGTTGCGGGCCACCCAGCCGGCGCCGACCAGCTCGTCGGTCAGCCGGGTGACGTTGGTGCGCGAGGCGACCAAGGCGTTGCTCAGGTCGCGCGGATTGAGGCGGTTTTCCTCGCAACTGATCAGCATCACCATGGCCAGGAAGGATGAAGTATTGAGGCCGTGCTCTTCCAGATGGCGATTGTAGAGTTCGTCGAGTTCCTTGAAGACGGAGAAGAACAGCCGGTTCAGCACGACGCGATCCTGCGGCATCCCTGGCAATTGCCTGGAAATGCGATCGATGCCCCGTTCGAAATAAGCGAAATCCTGGACCATGGCGCGGGTTCTTCGGGATTTCAGCCCTTTATACTACAACACGGAATAATTACAAATGTAATTATTTTATCGTGGGGACGATGCTTTTGCTGCTAAAGGATTCCCCGCGGCGCGGGTCATTCGAGTCGATCGCGTAACGCGCGATGGCACCATCGTCGCCCCGGTCGGCAATCAGGAGACAAGAAGAAAAGGCGCTCCTGAATACTCAGGAGCGCCATGTTGCATGTGGTGCGCAGTTTATACAACCGAGCTACTCGCTATTGGGGTCAATGAGTACTTCTGCGGTTATCTGCTCCCCCTTGGTCGTTAAACACCAAGTAGGCGACGCGCTAAAAGTGACAAGCTCCATACTTGGCCACTACATTGGGTTGCTCTTGGGTGCCCCCGGAAGTACGATAGGCGCCTCAATTGAGTTGACCAGGAATCGGCCATGGAACGCGTCGTCAATCGGCATATCGAGAAGCTGCCGGAAGGCGTCTATCTCGCCACGTCCGACGACGTTCAGGGGTTGATCGCGCAGGGGCGAACGATCCAGGAGACCATCGAGATCGCGCACGATGTGGCGAAAAAGCTGCTGGAAGCCCAGGCCGAGCGCGACGGGGAGTTTCCCCTGCCGCAAGCGGCGGAATCCTTCGACTATCCGCTGATCGTCAACGGCTGATGGGGCAGCTTGGAGGCTCCCGCTACCGGGAGATCGTCAAGCGCTTGAAGCAACTCGGCTTCGAGTTCGACCGGCAGGCGGCCGGCAGCCACGAGCTCTGGTTCAATCCCGAAACCCGACGCTACACCACCATTCCGAATCCTCCCGGCGACATGCCGGAAGGAACCCTGCGCACCATCCTCAGGCAGGCCGGCATCGAGCCGGACGAATTCCTGAAGAAATAATTCAGCTTTTCTTCAGGCGCAGTTCCGCAGCCCGCGCGTGGGCCTGCAGGCCCTCGCCGTGGGCGAGCGTGGAGGCGATGCGGCCGAGCTTGTCGGCGCCGCCGGCCGACACCTCGATGATCGAGGTGCGCTTCTGGAAGTCGTAGACGCCGAGCGGCGACGAGAAGCGCGCGCTGCGCGAGGTCGGCAGCACGTGGTTGGGGCCGGCGCAGTAGTCGCCGAGCGACTCCGAGGTGTAGCGGCCGACGAAGATGGCGCCGGCGTGGCGGATCTTGTCCACCAGCGCGTTCGGCTCGGCCACCGCGAGCTCGAGGTGCTCCGGCGCGATGCGGTTGGCGAGGGCGCAGGCCTCGTCGAGGTCGCGCACCTCGATCAGCGCGCCGCGTCCGGCGAGGGAAGCGGCGATGACGTCCTTGCGCGGCATCTCCGGCAGCAGGCGCGCGAGGCTGTGCGCCACGGCATCGATGAAGCGCAGGTCCGGGCAGAGCAGGATCGACTGCGCCAGCTCGTCGTGCTCGGCCTGGGCGAAGAGGTCCATCGCCACCCAGTCGGGATCGGTCGAGCCGTCGGCGATGACCAGCACCTCGGAGGGGCCGGCCACCATGTCGATGCCGACCACGCCGAAGACGCGCCGCTTGGCGGCGGCGACGTAGGCGTTGCCGGGACCGACGATCTTGTCCACCTGCGGGATGGTCTGCGTGCCGTAGGCCAGCGCGCCGACCGCCTGGGCGCCGCCGATCGCAAATACGCGGTCGACGCCGGCCAGGGCGGCGGCGGCCAGCACCAGGGCGTTCTTCTCGCCGCGCGGCGTCGGCACGACCATGATCAGTTCGCCGACGCCGGCCACCTTCGCCGGAATGGCGTTCATCAGCACCGAGCTGGGATAGGCCGCCTTGCCGCCCGGCACGTAGAGGCCGACGCGGTCGAGCGGCGTCACCTTCTGGCCCAGGCGCGTGCCGTCGGACTCCGTATATTCCCAGGACGCGGCCAGCTGGCGCTGATGATAGAGGGCGATGCGCGTGGCGGCCTGCTCCAGCGCCTCGCGTTGTTCCGCCGGCAGGTTGAACAGCGCCGCCTCCAGCTCGCGTTTCGGCAGCTCGAGTTCGACCATGGCCTTCGCCTGCAGATGATCGAAGCGGCGTGTGTATTCGAGCACCGCGGCATCGCCCACCGTGCGCACCGCTGTGAGGATCTCCGCCACCGTCCGCTCGACGTTCTCGTCCTGGGCGTTCTCGAAGGCCAGCAGCGCGGCGAGCTGCTGGGTGAAGTCGGGGTCGCGCGTGGTCAATCGCTTAATCACGGATCGCTCCGGCGAAAGCATCGATGACGGGTTGAAGCAACTCGCGCTTCATCTTCAGCGAAGCCTGGTTCACGATCAGGCGCGAGGAGATCGGCATGATGTCCTCCACCGCCACCAGGTTGTTGGCGCGCAAAGTGTTGCCGCTGGAGACGAGGTCGACGATGGCGTCGGCCAGCCCCACCAGCGGCGCCAGCTCCATCGAGCCGTAGAGCTTGATGAGGTCGACATGCACGCCCTTGTCGGCGAAGTGCTCGCGCGCCGTCTGGATGTATTTCGTCGCCACGCGCAGGCGGGCGCCGGGCCGCACGGCGGCGGCGTAGTCGAAGCCGCCGAAAACCGCCACCGCCATGCGGCAGCGGGCGATCTTCAGGTCGAGCGGCTGGTAAAGGCCGGCGCCGCCGTGCTCGAGCAGCACGTCCTTGCCGGCGATGCCCAGATCGGCGGCGCCGTACTGGACGTAGGTCGGCGTGTCGGAGGCGCGCACGATGACCAGGCGCACGTCGGTGCGGTTGGTGTCGAGGATGAGTTTGCGCGAGCTCTCCGGATCGTCGGCCGGGACGATGCCGGCCGCCGCCAGCAGCGGCAGGGTTTCCTCGAAGATGCGGCCCTTGGAAAGGGCGATGGTGATGCCGGTCACGGCGGGCTTCCAGTCGTCAAAGGTGGAATTTTAACGCAGACGGGAAAGTCAGTCTGCGCGATACGGCGGTTCGCTCAATGCACGCGCCGGATGCGGGCGCCGAGCTGCATCAGCTTCTCCTCGATGTGCTCGTAGCCGCGATCGAGGTGGTAGATGCGGTCGATCAGGGTCTCCCCCTTCGCCACCAGGCCGGCGATGACCAGGCAGGCCGAGGCGCGCAGGTCGGTGGCCATGACGGTGGCGCCGTCGAGGTGCGGCACGCCCTTCACCACCGCGGTGTTGCCGCTGATCTCGATGTCGGCGCCGAGCCGGCGCAGCTCCTGGGCGTGCATGAAGCGGTTCTCGAAGATGGTCTCGGTGACCACGCCGGCGCCGCGGGCGACGCAGTTCATGGCCATGAACTGCGCCTGCATGTCGGTCGGGAAGGCCGGATAGGGCGCGGTGCGCAGGCTCACGGCGTTGAGCGGCCCGTCGGCCCAAATCTCGATGGAATCCCGATGGCAGTCGATCTTCGCACCGGCCTCGCGCAGCTTCTCGACCACGGCGTCGAGGATGCCGCAATGGGTGCCGTTCAGGCGCACGCGCCCGCCGGTCACGGCGGCGGCGACGAGGAAGGTGCCGGTCTCGATGCGGTCCGGCATGATGCGATGCCGCGCGCCGCCCAGCCGTTCGATCTTTTTGATGGTGATGACGTCGCCGTCGGCGCCGCTCACCCTGGCCCCCATGGCGTTGAGGCAGTCGGCCAGGTCGGCCACCTCCGGCTCGCGCGCGGCGTTCTCGATCACCGTCACGCCGTCGGCCAGCGCCGCCGCCATCATCAGGTTCTCGGTGCCGGTGACGGTGACGAGGTCGCAGAAGATCCTCGCCCCGCGCAGGCGCCTGGCGCTGGCCAGGATGTAGCCCTGCTCGACGCGGACATCGGCGCCCATCGCCTGCAGGCCGCGGATATGGATGTCCACCGGCCGCGCGCCGATGGCGCAGCCGCCGGGCAGCGAGACGCGCGCGCGGCCCGTGCGCGCCAGCAATGGCCCCAGCGTCAGGATCGAGGCGCGCATGGTCTTCACCATGTCGTAGGGCGCCTCCGGCCTGTTGAGCCCGCCGGCATCGAGGACCAGGCTGTTCCGCTCGTCGAGCGTGACGTCCACGCCCATCTGCGCCAGCAGGCGCAGCATGGTCGTCACGTCGTTGAGATGCGGCACGTTGGACAGCGTCAGCGGCCGCTCGCTCAGCAGCGCGGCGCAGACCAGCGGCAGGGCGGCATTCTTGGCACCGGAGATGCTCACTTCCCCGGAAAGCGGCACGCCGCCCTCGATCAGCAATTTATCCACGCTGCGTTTCCCACTCCTGCGGCGTCAGGGTGCGCATCGAGAGGGCGTGGATCTCGCCGCTTTCCATGCGGCCGCCGAGCGCCTTGTAGACCGCCTGCTGGCGCTGGATGCGGTTGAGCCCCTCGAAGACGCGGCTGACGATGAGCGCCTCGAAATGCGCGCCGTCGCCGTCGACGGCGAGATGCTCGCAGGGCAGCCCCTGCGCGATGTAGCCCTGGATGTCTGCGGGTGTGACCATGGTGTTTTCCTAAGCGCGAAGCTTGTAGCCTATCCGTAGCAGCCACAAGGTGAAAGCCGTCAATGCGACGAAACAGGCGGCGACGACGCCCAAGCTTAGCAGGGGCGGCACGTCGGAGACGCCGAAGAAGCCGTAGCGGAAGCCGTCGATCATGTAGAAGATCGGATTGAAATGCGAGATATGCTGCCAGAAGGGGGGCAGCGAGTGAATCGAGTAGAACACGCCGGAGAGGAAGGTCAGCGGCACGATGATGAAATTCTGGAAGGCGGCCAGCTGGTCGAACTTCTCCGCCCAGATGCCGGCGATGACGCCGAGCGCCCCCATGATGGCGCCGCCCAGCGCGGCGAAGGCCAGGATCCACAGCGGCGCCTGCCAGGACAGGCCGACGAACCCCAGCGTCACGGCCAGCACGCCGAGGCCGACGACGAAGCCGCGCGCGATGGCCGCCAGCACATAGGCGGCGAAGAACTCCCGGTAGGAAATCGGCGGCAGCAGCACGAAGACGATGTTGCCCGTCACCTTGGACAGGATCAGCGAGGACGAACTGTTGGCGAAGGCGTTCTGCAGCACCGACA
>Ga0116143_10000282_pt1 | contig 70802 bp, 50 predicted proteins | sample AD_UKC034_MetaG_FD_89745 | JGI IMG/M metagenome (GOLD analysis project Ga0116143, IMG submission 89745) | Active sludge microbial communities of municipal wastewater-treating anaerobic digesters from USA - AD_UKC034_MetaG | ecosystem: Engineered > Bioreactor > Anaerobic > Digestate | place: USA... | reverse complement strand
CTTGGGGACCTGTCCCCAAACCCCTGAGATTTATCGCTTTGGGCCAATAGCATGGTATGGACAAGAGGGCGACGCCCCCTGCAGGCGGAGTCGGCATGCCCTGTGCAAGCGAGCACGAAGGGGGTCTCACCGGGATTCCCGCCGGCCGATACAGAACAGAAAGGCCCAAGACATCCGCACTGGCGTGTCGTGCCGCCTTCCCGCCATGCTATTGGCTGAAAGCGGAAAACCTCCCGTGCACGCCCGCTTCGGGCATGCCTGGATCACGGAAGTACGCAAGAACCGGATGAACCCGAAAAAGGCGGATCGGGCCTACTTTGAGTGGAAAAGACCTCCCTCTTCGATTTTTCCCACTCAAACTCCGGGCGCATCGAGGGTTGGGTCGTTTCCATTCTTCAACGAAATCGAACGGAGAGATTTCGTTGAAGAATATAGGCCCGATCCGTCTTTTTCGGGCTCGGGGTCCATTCGGTACCGGAACAGGACGAAGCCGAAGAGAACCTGCAGGTACACCTGGTTGGAGATGAGAAAGAAGTTGTAGAACGAGAAGAAGATGAACAGCAGGAGAGCGACGTAGAGGTTGAGGTACTGGAAGTGCCGCCGGGCCCGCTCGCGGACCACTGCGACAGCCCACCCGACCAGGTAGGGGATGACCGCGACGCCCAGGATGCCGAAATCCTCGTAGAAGTTCCGCAGGTAGGTGTACGTGTTCGCCATGTAGGGCAGCAGGGCTCGCTCACCGTAGAGGGAGAACACCGCCTCCGGGACCAGGTCGAACCGGCAGAGCCACTTGTACAGCGGGAAGAACGTGCTCTGGCCCCACAGATAGTCGCCGGTGAAGCTGGTCACGAACTCATTGAAGGCCGCCAGGGGCGAGGCAAGGTACCAGTAGAAGTGAAAGATGAAACCCTCCAGACGGTTCGGCTGGTCGTACTCACTGCTCTTGCGGAGCAGGATATCGATGACGGCGAACAACAGCACGACAGAGGCAATCGGGAGCACAAGTTTGAAGTGTGAAGTCAGAGGCTTCGCACTTCGAACGGGGACTTCAGACTCCAAGCTCGATCCTTCAGGCTCTCTTCGCATGAAGCAGTAGGCGAAGACCAGGTACAGGATGTTCGACGTGGTCTCATAACGGCTCAGATGGATCACCCCGACGGTCAGCGACGCGGCGAGGAAGGCAGCGAGGTACACGTACTTCCTTCGGGTCCGGTCGAGGTGGAGAAACACGCCGAGCAGAACGAATCCTATCGAGAACAGGCTGTTCGTAATGGACAACAGCATGACGGTGCCGCTGGCCTGGAAGAGGTTCTCTTGGATGAAGGTGACCAGGCGGATGCGGAACAGGCCGGGATGGGTCGCCAGCTCGAACCAGGTCGTGTCGAAGTGGCGGGCGATCAGAACGAGCCGATACCCCTCGAGAAGCAGAGCGATACCCCCCGCCGCAAGGGCGAGATTCAGCGCCCTCGCCACCGAGTCCTGACGCAGCGGGCGGGACCCGTCCGCGGTAAGAGTCTCCGTCCTCGCGTCCAGGCCATGGAACAGAGTCCAGGTGAAGTATCCGAGCGAGAAGGTCGCAACGCTCAGGAGGACCGAAGCGACGGTGAGGACTGCCGGCGGGACGAACATCCCGTTGACCACCCCGACCGCGTACAGAGCGCCGGCAGTCCCCCAGACGAGGAGGAACACGCCCAACGGATTCACAAGGCAACGAATCATGGCGACCAGTGTACCGGAAAACCCGAGACGCGGACATCGAAAGTCGAGGCCAGGCCCAGGGGGCGCGGGCCCGATCACGGGTATCCCGCCCTCCGGCCCAGTCGTCCGGTCAGTCCGTCGCGAACGGCGCGGAGGACGAGGATCAGGCTGGCCCTTCCGTGTCGCGCACCCCGCGCGAGGCTCAGCACAATGAACCGCAGGTTCCGCAGCGAGGTGAACCGGAAGCGCCGGTTCACGACGATCCCGTTGCGGATGTAGTAATACTGCTTCCAGTCGAAGCGAGTGATGCAGACCCGTGGATGAAGGGCCCTGCTGTCCACCGCGGTGTAGAGGTCGTATCGCCCGGCCGCCCGCCAGAGCCAGTCCCTCTCGTCGCCCCAGATGAAGAAGTCCTTGTTGGGCAGGCCGATCTCGGCCACCGCCCGCGCGGGGACGTAGGTCCCGTTGAACGGGCAGACCCAGCGATAGAGCCCGTCCTTCACCTGGTCGCGGACGTCGGAGAGCCGCCAGTGATAGATCCCCCTCCGATGCTCATGGATTCCGGATTTCGGATGGCGAGACGCAGACAGTTCCTGCAGGGGGAACGCGAGGGTGTCCCCGTCCGCCTGATCGCGGGCGAAGGCCAGCGAGCCGAGCACGAAGGACTCCTGGCCGCGACCTCGCAGGGCGTTGGCCTGGCGCACCAGAACCTCCAGGGCATCGGGGTCCGTCAGCAGATCGTCGTCCATCAGCCAGAGCCAGTCGAAGCCCGCCTCCGCGGCCCGCTTCATCCCTTCATGGAACCCGCCGGCACCGCCGGTGTTCTCGGGCATCGTCACGGAATGGACCTCGATGCGCCGACCGGGGAATCCGGACAGCTCGATGGAGCACACCGTCTCCCGGGGTCCGTCGAACGGCCCCTCGATCGGGCCCGCCAGACCCCGGCCCACCAGGTACTCGTGCGTCCCATCGGTCGAGCGGTTGTCGACGATGTAGAGCCCGTCCAGAGGATGCGTCTGCGTCAGAAGCGAGTCCAGACACTCTGCGAGCAGGCGTTGCCTGTTGTACGTCACGACAACCGCAGCGATCTTCTCTCGTCGGCTCTCAGGCACGGTCCCGGATCTTCTCGAAAAGCGACAGGGCGCGACAGACGACCTGATCCATGTTCAGATACTCGTATTGCGCCAGTCTACCGACAAAGTGCGTGCCGTCCAGCCTGTCCGCGAGGGCTTTGTACCTCTCGTACAGCGCCCGGCTGGCCGGGGTCGGGACCGGATAGCACGGGGGGCCCTCCGCGCTGCCGTACTCGTAGCAGACCGTGGTGTGCGGATGCTCCTGGAGATACAGATGCTTGAACTCCGTGATCCGCGTATAGTCCTGCTCGTTGGGGTAATTGACGACGCCAGCGTTCTGAAACCGTTCGACGGCCATCGTCTCAAAGCGAAACCGCAGACTCCTGTAGGGCAGGCGACCATGCCGGAAGTCGAAGAACTCGTCGATCGGACCGGTGAATATGCGCCCTCCCGGATACACGCCCCTGGCGACATCCCGGTACTCCGTGCCGAGACGGACTTCGATGTTCGGACTGTCCAGCATTCGCTCGAACATCCGCGCGTAGCCCTCGGTCGGCAGACCCTGGTGCGGGTCGGTGAAATAGCGGGTGTCCCGGTCGAATCGAACGGGCAGGCGCCCTGTGACCTGCGGATCGAGCTGCTCGGGATCGAGCCCCCACTGCTTCCTCGTGTAGTTGCGATAGAGCAGCTCGTAGAGTTCCGTGCCGACCCGAGAGACGACCACGTCGCGGGCGTTCTCGATCTTCGCAAGTCTGACTCTTCGCTGCTCGAAGTGCTCGCGGAGCTGCTCGGGCGTGAACGCACGGCCGTACAGGCGTTCCATCGTCTCGATGCTGATCGGCAGAGGAACTTCCTTGCCTCCGACGTTGGCCAGCACGCGATGCGTGTACCCGTTCCACGCGGTGAACCGGGACAGATAATCCCAGACCGGCTCGATGTTCGTGTGGAAGATGTGCGGCCCGTACTTCTGAACGAACAAGCCCTGCTCGTCGCGATAGTCGTATGTGTTGCCGCCGATGTGATTGCGCCGGTCGATCAGGAGCACCTTCTGCTGCACGACGTTCGCGATCCGCTCCGCGAGGACGCAACCTGCCAATCCGGCGCCGACGACGAGCCAGTCAGCCATCGCGCCCCCCTCCCCTCGCGCTGCGGACGAGGTCCAGTCCGCTCCTTCGCAAGGACACGAACATGGCCGTGGTGACGAAGATCTCCGTCGACAGCGTTGCGACGGCGACACCGGCATGGCGCAGGGGCCCGACCAGAGACAACGCGACAATCAGGTTGAACAGGCCCGCCGCGGTCAGAATCCTCGTGAGGGTCTCCTGGAGCCCGAAATTAACCATGATCTGGACGCCGAAGACGTTGCTCAGCCCGATGATGAACGGCAGGAACGACAGGATGCGAATCACCGAGGCGCCGCCCTGCCAGTCCTCGTCGAGCACGGCCTGCGCGATGTATGGAGCGCCGAGAAACAGGGCCGCGGAGATCATCGCGGTCACAATGCTCAGCACGCCCGCGACCCGGGCGGCGAACCGCAGCGCCGCCTGTTTCGACTGCGAGGCCAGCCGGCCGATGTGGGGGAAGATCGCCTGGGACAGCGGGATCATAAGCCCGTCGGTGGCCGCCCGGACGATCTTCTCGCCCGCCGCGAAGTATGCGACCAGCACGTTGTCGGCGAACAGGCCCAGGATGACGACGTTGCTCGTCGTGTAGAGGGTTGTCGAGATCCGCGACGCGAATACGTGCCGCCCATCCACGAACTCGCGCCAGAGCACGCCGACGGAGGGCAGTCGAAATCGGATGGGGAAGCTCCGCAGGGCGATTGCCAGGCCGGCCAGACCGATGAGCAGATTGCCCCCCGAATGCAGGAGCGGGACATACAGGTAGTCGTCCGGGTCGCGGACGAACAAGACGGTAGCCACGACGACGAGCGATTTCGCCACGACGGTCACGACGGCAATCGGCTTCATCCGCTCCATGCCCTGGAACAACCACATCGGGAACAGCCACATGCCGATCACGCTGGCGAAGGAAAGGTAGTACACCGGCCAGTCGGGCCGGAGCCGAGGGACCGTGAACACAATCCCCGAGAGAACTGCCGTGCTCAGGAGGACCAGCAGGCATTTCAGGGTCATCACCGAAGAGAACACCTCGGACAGTCTCTTCGGATCATTCCGATGAACGGAGACGTCCCGCGTGGCCGACAGGCTAAATCCGTAGTCCGTGAGCAGAAGAAAGTACACGCTGACGGCGCGGGCCAGTTCCACGAGACCATACCGGGACAGGCCCAGAACCCGGGTCAGATACGGGATCAGGATCAGCGGGACCAGGTAGTTGGCGAACTGGACGACGGATAGCGTGAAGAAGTTCCCGATGACCGTGCGGTTGCGACCCCATGTGGCTTTGAGTGTGTTCAGCATCGCCGATACTCGGACAGAACCGCCGCCAGCATGGCCGCCATCAGAGACACCGCGAAGGTCAGGCCGCTGTTCCTCGCGACACCCCTGCCCACAGGGTAGATGACAGGCCGCTCGCCGGCACGCGTATTCACCAGGACCAGGTTCTCCGTCTTGCGAATGTAGGACTTGAGGTAGTCCGTGAGAGCCGTCTCGTCCGTCTTCTCGCACGCCTGCAGTTGCTCCCGGAGCGAATCCAGGAACTGCTGCGAGGTGGAGTAGGTCAGCACGTTCTGCTCGATCTGATTCAGCAATCGGCCGTTCAGATCCAGAACCTGGAGGTAGAACGCATATTTCCTGGCGTCGCCCGCCAGGGTTTCCTCAAGCTCGATGATCCGAGACTGGACCGCGCGAAGCTGGTAGGACAGGGGCAGAAACTGGTGGCTGCCCTCGACATCGTTGAATTGCAGCACGATGCCCTGCTGCGCCCCCTCCGACGCAACCCCCTCGACGGCCTGGAGCTTCCCCAGCTTCGCCTGCTCCTTCTCGAGGTCGAGCGTCAGGGTGAACCGCGTGTCCTCGATCTCGGCTGCCAGCCGGCGGTGCCGCTGAAGAGACTCCTTCAGGTCGTTTCGGATGTCGTAGAGGGGCAGGACGTCCTCGATGTTGCCCATCACGATCGCGGAGGCTTTCAAGACCTCCTGCTCGGAGTCCCCAAAGACCCGGACCAGCAGGAGTCCGGCCTGGAAATTACTGATTTGCAGCGACGTGGCCGGGTCGGTCGTCTGGAGCCGGCGCGGGTACATCGGCGAGACCTCGAACCGGATCAGCTTGTCGAAAGACTGTCGGAATCGCGCCCGGTCCAGTCGTCCCGCGTAGTCCGCCAGCCCCTGCTCCCGGAGCCGACCCGCGATCTTGTCCAGGTTCTCCTGACTGTAGAACCGCTGCAGCAGCACGCTGTACTGGCTCTCGGCCAGCGGACGCTCGTAGACGAACACCGCCGTGTACTTGCGCGGCCACAGGCACAGCGCCAAGGCCACGATCACAGCGGGAATCATCGACACGACGGCAATCAGGACCCTGTGTTTCCAAAGCAGACACAGGTAGCGCAGGACCGCGGGCTCCGACGCACCGGGCGCAGGCCCGCTGCAATCGGATCGGTCTAACGTCGATGCTCTGGATCGCGTATCACTCATGATCGGCAGCTACGAAAGGGTCTCCAAGCAGGATGCCGGCATCCCCTTCGCCTGCCCAGCGGGCCCGCATCGGGATGCGAAGGTGCCACTATAGCCCCCGTCCGTCCCCCCTGTCAAGGCGCCCGTTCACATTGACAGGCCGGGCAAAGGCTGCTACAATAGGGAAAACAGCTCTGGAGGGGCGTGATGAAGGCCGAATCGCACAATACGAGCGGGCAGCGGACGCGGGGGGTGGGATGGTTCTATCGACATCCAGGCTGCGAGCGCGGGTTTTCCACGCGATGCATGGCGATCGTCCTGCTGTTCCTGGCTGCGACCGCCGGCGTGGCCGCCGGCAAATCCATGTACGTGATCGCCCAGATCGTCAACTTCTCCGATGGCAGACTCCCCATTCACGTCTACGACATCGGAACCGACGGAAAGCTGACCTACCAGACCGAATTCGGCGCGCCCTTCCTCGCCGCCGGCATGGTGGGCATCGCCATGGATTCCGATTCCGGCCACCTGTTCTGCACCTATGAGAACTCCGGACGCATCCTCGTGGTCGATGCGACGACTCTGGAGCAGAAGGCCATCCTGGCAGTCTCAAACGCCTCCAACCTGGCGGGCGTCGTGTACGACCACGAGAAGGGACTGCTCTACTGCACCGACTGCGGCGGCGACACGCTGTACGCGATGAGATGGGACCCCGACAAATGCCTGCTGACCCCGACCTTGGGTTCGCCCTTCACGCTCTCAGGCGCACAGGCCTACGGCATCGCGCTGGACGAGTACAACGACCTGCTGTACGTCGCCGGACCGAGCCAGGGAATCCTCGTCTACAGCACCTGGGACTGGAGCCTCGTGCAGAGTCTGCCGGTCAGTCGGATCGCGTTGAGCATCGCGGTGGACCCCGCAAGGGATTGTCTCTACTACGGCGGCGGCTTCCTCGACAGTTTCTACCTGACGCGGTACCCACTGTCCGGCGGCGAGACCCGGGAGGTGCTCGTCGATCCGAACGCCGGCGTTATGGGTCTCGGCGTCGATCCCGAGACGGGTCTGGTCTACCTCACGACCGGACGGGACAACCGCGAAGGCGGCAAGGACCTCATGGTCTTCGATGCGGACCTCAGGCAGATTCAGGTCATCCAGCAGATCGGCCGACCCACCGGGCTGGCCATCCCGTTCCATAACACCCAGGTAGATGCGGAAACGGATGTAACCTTCGCTTATGAGGCGCTGGAGGTCGAGAAGACCGTGGTCAGTCCGATCGATGAGCTGGATGAACGAGACCGCCCATGCGTGGGAGGGGGCGAGTACGTCACGTACGCCGTTCAGCTCCGCAATCCCTCGCGGAATGCGGCGGTCACACAGGTGACGATCGTGGACGAATTGCCGCCGGAGGTGGCCTTCGTCTGGGCCCAGGGCGACGGCGAGTTCGGCTCCTACGACGCCAAGACCCACACCTACACCTGGGTCTATCCGCTGCTCGCCGCCGGCGGCCAACTCCGTCTGGAACTGGTCGCCCGGGTGGACAACACGGTCGAGACCGGGACGGTGATCAGCAATGTGGTCTCGGTTACGAGCAGACAGGCTGCCGTCAGCCGGGCACGCGCCGACGTGGCCGTCACCGACGGAGCCGTCCGCGCCCAGATGTTCCTCGAACCCACCTACCTCTGGCGCAACCCGTCGCAGGCCACGCAGAGCCTGAGGGTCATCATCCACCTGCCCGAGGGCTGCGGCAAGGAGAGGATCGTCGATGCCCCGCTCGTCCTGACGCCGGGCAACGTGCAGCCCTCCAGCCTGAAGATCTATGGCTCGAGCACACAGGGCAAGATCCTGTGCTTCTTCGACACCGCCGGCCTCCTGGCGGCCACCGAAGGCTACGGCCAATTCACCATCCGCATCACCGGCGACTTGACCGGCGGCGCCCGTTTCGTCTGCCATGGAACACTCGCAATCCTGAGGTTCGGCGGTCCGTAACGCTCGTCCCAGACGGCCACGATCCCGCGCTACAACAGGCGTCTGCGGCGTTTTCTCGTTGCCGACCAGCTCCCGATATGATACGCTGAGGCTGGGGGACAATGCGTTTCGGGATAGTCACAATCTGTTTTCGGAAGGAGGTACGTCATGCACAAAAGAGCGACGTGTGGGGTGGGACTGTTCCTGGTCCTGGGGCTTGCCGGCAGTGTCTCGGCGACGCTGATCGCCCACTGGAAGCTGGACGATGCGGCGGGCTCGACCGCCCACGACTCCACCGGCAACGGGTATGACGGCACGCTCGTCGGGGGCACGACTTGGGTCATCGGCGCGATCGACGGCGCCCTGGAGGTGGACGGCAGTTCGGGATACGTCGATCTCGGCAGCCCCGCGGGCTGGCCGGCCGGAACGTCTCCACGAAGCCTGTGCGGATGGGGCAGGACCGACACGACGGCCTCGGGCTACCGCTGGCTGGCCTCCTATGGCACCGCCGGCACGGGCCAGGCCATGTTCATCGGCTTGAACGGCAGTTCCCTGATCGGTGGAGGCTTCAATGGCGACGATGTCACGGTGGCCGGCGCCTGGAAGGTGGGCGAATGGCGCCACGCGGCTCTGACCTACGATGGGAGCACCGCCAAGGTCTATGTCAACGGGGTCCTGGCCGCCTCGACGGCGAAGAGCTGGAACCTCGTGCTCAATCGCGCCTACCTGGGCGAGCAGATCAACAGCGCCCGCGAGTACTGGAACGGTGCGATCGACGACGTTCGACTCTACGACACCGCCTTGAGCGCGGCGGAGGTCAAGGCCTTGGTCCCGGCCAAGCTCAAGGCGTACAACCCCATCCCGGCCGACGGCGCCGCCGGAGTCACCTCGTCCCTGCTCAAGTGGACCGCCGGCGACACCGCCAAGTGGCATGACGTCTACCTGGGCACGAGCCCCGACCTGACGGAGGCCGACCGCAAGGCCAATCATCTGCCCAGGGCCACCGCGTTGTATTATCACATGGCCGGCTTCGAGTCCGGCGTCACCTACTACTGGCGCGTCGACGAAATCGAGAGCGACGACGCCGCCATCCACACGGGCGACGTCTGGAGCTTCACTACCGCGCCGGTGAAGGCGTTCCATCCCATTCCCGCCGACGGCGCGAGATTCCAGCCCCTCGACGTGGCAGTCTCTTGGACGGCCGGCGACGGCGCCCTCAGCCATGACGTGTATTGGGGCACGGACGAGGCCGCGGTTGCCGCCGGGACCGCCGGGACCTTCCGGATCAACCAGACCACGACAACCTATCAGCCCGCAGCCTTGACCCCCGGCACGCTCTACTTCTGGCGCATCGACGAGGTCAAGGCCGGAGGCGTGAAGGTCCAGGGCAGCGTGTGGAGCTTCCGCACGGTGCCCGACATCGCCGTCTCGGACCCCAACCTGGTCGGCTGGTGGACATTCGACGAAGGCGAGGGGACCCTGGCCATCGACTGGTCCGGTCACGGCGTCCACGGCGACCTCTACGGGGACACCGCATGGATCGAAGGCCAGGTCGGCGGCGCCCTGGAATTCGACGGGGACGGGGATTACATCGATCTCGGGAACCCCAACGAGTGGCCTGACGGCGCCGAGCCGCGAAGCATGTGTGCCTGGGCCAGAACGCTGGACGTGGGCTCCTCGTGGCGATGGATCGCGGCTTATGGCTCGCCGAACACGAGCCAGGCCATGTTCATCGGCCTCAACGGGGCCACGCTCTACGGCGGCGGCTACGGCAACGACCTCTCCGTGAGCGGGTTCTGGGAAGTGGGCGTCTGGCATCACATCGCCTTGACCTATGATGGTTCGACCGCTCGTCTCTATGCCGACGGCGTCGAGCTGACTTCAGGCGCCAGGACCTGGAACCTCGTTCGCAGCCGGGCGCGCATCGGCCAGCAGGTGAACAGTTATTTCGAGTACTGGTACGGCGCGATCGACGATGTCCGCGTGTACAAGGTCGCCTTGGCGCCCGAACAGGTCGTCGACACGATGCGCGGCAACCCGGCCCTGGCCTGGAACCCGCTGCCCGCGACGGGCGCCAACGTGGATATCGGCAGCGCTGCGGAGTTGAGCTGGTCGGCCGGCGATACCGCGGCGGAACACGACGTCTACTTCGGCACGGACAGACAGGCCATCAAAGCGGCCGACACGACTTCGCCCTTGTACCAGGGCCGTCAGGCCGGCACGACCTTCTCCGCGGAAGGCATGGTCGAGTTCGGCGGCGGCTCCTGCTTCTGGCGAATCGACGAGGTCGAAGCCGACGGCGTCACCGTTCACACAGGCATTGTCTGGACGTTCACCGTCCCGGACTACCTGCTCATCGACGAATTCGAAACCTACACCGACCTGGCGGGCAACACGATCTACGAATCGTGGATCGACGATTTCAGCGTCGGGGCCAGCGGCTCGATGGTCGGGCATTTCGACCCTCCGTTCGCGGAGCAGACCATCGTTCACGGCGGCGAGCAGTCCATGCCGTTCTACTACGACAACAGCAAGTCGCCCTACTACAGCGAGGCCGAGCATACGTTCACCCCCGTCCAGAACTGGACCGATCACAACGTCGATACGCTGAGCCTGTGGTTCCGCGGCAATCCGGCGGCCTACGTGGAAACCGGCACGGACGCCTTCAGGATCAGCGCCGCCGGGACCGACATCGGCGGCGCCGCGGACCAGTGCCGATTCGCCTACAAGACGCTCACCGGCAACGGCTCCATCACAGCCAAAGTCGAGAGCCTCGCGATGACGAACGGCGCCGCTAAGGCGGGCGTCATGATCCGCCAGACGCTCGACGCCGATTCCAAGAACGCGGCGATGGTCGTTACACCGAGCAGCGGCGCCGCCGCTTCCTGTCGGATGTACACGGGCGACATCACCATCCAGGTGAACGCGGGCGGCATCACGGCCCCCTACTGGGTCCGCCTGACCCGCACCGGCGACGTGTTCAAGGCTGAGCACTCAGCCAACGGCGCCACTTGGACCGTCCTGGCCGAGCAGTATATCTCGATGCTGACCACGCTCTACGTCGGCCTGTGCGTGACGAGCCACGACGCCACGACGCCGACCGTCGCGGAGTTTTCGAACGTGACGACCGCCGGGACGGTCACCGGTTCCTGGCAGGTGGCGGAGATCGGCGCCGATCACCCCGGCAACGACGCGGACGACCTGTACGTCGCCATCGAGGACAGCGCCGGCAAGAAGGCCATCGTGGTCCACGAGGACCCCGAGGCCGTACTCGCGACGGAGTGGACGCAGTGGTCCATCCCGCTGAGTAGATTCACCGGCGTGAGCCTGTCGAAGGTCAAGAAGATGTATCTCGGCGTCGGCGACTCGAAGAACCCGGCGCAGGACGGCTCCGGCCTGATCTACATCGACGACATCCACGTCACGAGGCCGTGACGACGGTTGATGATGGATGATGGATAATGGACGATTGGGCGAACACCGGCCGGCTCGCAGGCAACCAAGCCGGCAGTATGACATGAATCCGAGGCCCGCACTGAAAAAACGCGGGCCTCGTTCTTCTTGTCGGAAGTCAGATGGCGTGGATTCACAACCACCGTCGCGGTCGAACACATCGGGTGTTGGCGACGTGAGCAGTCTATCCGCCGAATCGGGGTGACTGGACTTGAACCAGCGACCTCGTGCGCCCAAGGCACGCGCTCTAGCCAAACTGAGCTACACCCCGTCGAAACCTGTCAACGCGAGGCATTATACCGCAGCAGGGCAGTCCGCTGCAACTGAAGTGATTCAAGAAGTCCGCGTCTCGCGGGCTTGCAGGAGGAGACGGACGATGGTAAGCTACGCAAATCGTTTGGCGCAAACCGAGCACAAGCTCCGTGCATGTACATAGAATGGAAGAAGATATGCAGATCAGTCTGACCCCGGTGGAGGAGGTTGCCGTCCGGGCCTCGTCCTTCGACGCGCTCTATCCGCCGACGGAAAGAATCCCCACGATTGTCGTAGAGAATTTCCCCTCGCTGGGCAAGCTGGCGGCGATGCGGTTCATCGAGTGGGCCCAGCAGCACCCGGACGGTGTGATTTCCCTGCCGACCGGCAAGACGCCGGAACACTTCATCAAGTGGGTCCGCCGACTGCTCGCGGAGTGGGATACCCCGGAAATCCAGCAGACCCTCCGCGAGGCGGGCGTCGATCCGACGAACAAGCCCGACATGGCGGGCCTGCACTTCGTCCAGATCGACGAGTTCTACCCCATGGACTCCTCCCAGCACAACAGCTTCACCCACTACGTGAAGCACTTCTACATCGAGGGCTTCGGACTGGACCCCGCCAAGGCCCTGCTGATCGATCCATGCACGATCGGCCTCGGGCCGGGCGAGACGCTGGCGGCGGCCTGGCCGGACAACCGCGTGGACCTGACGCTGCGGTATCGCCAGGCGACGAACCAGCTCGAATCCCGCCAGAAGACCCTGTTGGCTCAGATCGACCAATGGTGCATGGAGTACGAGCGACGGATTCGCGACCTGGGCGGAATCGGGTTCTTCCTCGGCGGGATCGGTCCCGATGGGCACATCGGCTTCAATATCCGCGGCTCAGACCACTACTCGACGACCCGCCTGTGCCCGACGAACTACGAGACGCAGGCGGCCGCCGCGACGGACCTGGGCGGAGTCGAGATCGCCCGTCAGAGCCTGGTGATCACTATCGGCCTCGATACGATCACGTACAATCGCGACTGCACCGCGATCATCCTGGCGGCCGGCCAGGCGAAGGCCGCGCTGGCGGCCCAGGCCATCCAGTCCGCCAAGACGATCGAGACGCCCGCGAGTTGCCTGCAAGGCCTGCCCAATGCGCGGTTCTACATCACGCGAGGGGCCGCCGCACACCTGATCGAGCGGCAGGTCCGCGTTCTTGAAACGACGACCGCCATCGCGGACACGGATGTGGAGAAGGCCCTGGTCGACCTGGCGGTGCGATGCCACAAGCGCGTGCTGGACCTGACCGAGACGGATTGCCAGTCCGACCGGCCGGCCGCGGTCGTCCTCAAGCGACGGCGCGAGCCGCTGGCCCGCCTGACCGCCATGGTGCACGAACGACTCGCGACCAAGATCGAGGCCGGCCTGCGGGTCTACCGGGACAAGCGATTCCTGCACACCGAGCCGCACCACGACGACGTCATGCTCGGGTACTTCGCCCAGATCGTCCGCCACTTCCGCCAGGCCAGCAACGAGCACTACTTCATGACGCTCACGAGCGGCTTCACGTCCGTCACCAACCAGTTCATGCGGTCCCAGATGGCCGGCCTGCGACGGTTCCTGCATACGCCCACGTTCAAGACTCTGTGGGACCAGAACTACTTCGTGCGGGACAACGAGATCGACCGCAACCGCGACGTGTGGCAGTACCTCGACGGCGTGGCCGCACACGACGAGGACGACAAGGCGGAGGGCTGCGCCCGTCGAATGCTGCGCAACCTCGTCGAGCTGACCGGCGTGGATTCCCTCCAGGGCGTGGATCGCTGCGTCGCGGAGCTGGAGGAGTACTTCGCGTCCGCGTATCCGGGCAAGAAAGACCCCGAGCGAATCCAGCAGCTCAAGGGAATGAGCCGGGAGTGGGAGGCGGAATGCGTCTGGGGATACTACGGATGGCAATGCCAGAACATCCGGCACCTTCGCCTGAGCTTCTACACCGGCGACATCTTCACCAAGGAACCCACCATGGCGCGGGATGTGCCCCCCATCGTCGCGGAGTTGGACAGGCTCGATCCCGACGTGGTTGCGGTGGCCTTCGATCCGGAGGCCAGCGGGCCGGACACGCATTACAAGGTCATGCAGGCCCTGGCCGAGGCGATCCGGGTCCATCTGCGGACCTCGTCGAAGCCCGATATGAAGATCTGGGGTTACCGCAATGTCTGGTTCCGCTTCGATCCCTCCGAGGCCAACCTCTTCGTCCCGGTGAGCCTGGCGATGTTCTCGGTGATGCACAACGCCTTCATGGACTCCTTCATCACGCAGAAGGACGCCTCGTTCCCGAGTTACGAGTACGACGGGCCCTTCTCGCAACTGGCCCAGCGGATTCAGGTGGAGCAATATCAGAAGATCAAGACGTGCCTGGGTCGCGAGTGGTTCTACAACCATCCGAAGGCGGTGATCCGCGCGACCCGCGGCCTGGTCTTCCTGCGGGAGATGTCGCCCGCGGAGTTCCTCAGCTCCTGCCGGGAGCTGCGAAAGTCCGTGGAAGACCGCTGATTCCGTTGTGCCTGGCCGATGGCCGATCATTGGCTGTGCGTCATCCGCAAATGGTCGCCGTAGGCAAGCGGCGAATCGTCGTCGTTGGGCCGGACGATTCCACCCTGTTTGTCGAGCCGCTCTTGATTGTCTCTTTGGACTTCAACGGCAAACATCCTGCGAAAGAGAACCACCGCGAGAAGGGAACCAGATAGGGCAGGCTGACCGGGGCAGCCCGGCGCAATCTCGCGACGACGTGGTCCGAGCCATCGAGCGGGATGAGCCTTTCGGCCGGATGACGGTAGAGGCTGAGACGTCGTACTTACGGGAGTACCTCGCCACCATCCAGAAGGACCTGATGTGATGCAACCGCCCGTACAGGCCGTCTGTCCGGAGCCCCAGCGCCGTGTGCGGATCTGGAACAACAAGCTCGCCCCTGCGACGTGAAAACGTCCAGCAGGGCAAGGCGTCCGAAGTCGCAAGAGCCCTATTTCTTCTTTCCGAAGAAACTCTTCTTTTCCTTGGCCGGCTTTTCCGCCTTGGCGGGCTTCTCGGCCTTGGCCTTCTTCTCTTTCTTGGGCTTCTCGGCCTTGACCTTCTTGGCCTTGACAGGGGCTTCGCCTCGCTCGCGGCCGGCCATGAAGGACACACCGACCACGATCAGCGAAACGACGATCGCCCCGCCCAGGAGATACCAGACCATCCCTTGAATCGACGAGAGGATCGATGGGGTCACGTGACGCAGGCCCGCGACCACCACGATCGTCGTGTAGAGCAGGGCCAGCATGGGCAGGAACAGGAGCATGCCGAGGATGTTGCTCTGGGCGTCCGGGGCCGCCTCCGCGTAGACGGCGCCCATCATGGCCGGCATCATCGCCACCGGCTCGGGCACAGGCGTCTCCTCTTCGGCGCCGGCGGGATGCTCCGCCTCGGCCGTGATGTCGTCAAATGAAGCACCTTCTTCTCCAGCCTCGGCGGCTGGCGCCTCGCCAGAGCCTTCGCCGCCCTCTCCGCCCTCGGAGGTGTAGATCTCATCGAGGATCCCGCCGAGAGACGTATCATCGGCCTGCAGGGACAGGTCGAGAAGGCCCGAGCCGCTCCCGAAGCTGTCCAGGCTCACGTCGTCCTCGATCTCTTCCAGGGAGGCTTCTGCGCTCGAACCCGCGGGCCCGATCGCGGTCTCGGCAAGCGAATCTTCCGTCACGTTGAAGTCGGAACTGCTGGATTCGCCGAGAACGTTCACCCCTTCCCCGGTGGTCAACGCCGTGTCGGCGTCGGTTATGTCACTACCCGAGGCCAGGATGCCGGATTCCGCCGCCAGCGAAATCTCCTCGCTGTCATCGGCGGCCCCTCCGGCCATGATCTCCGCGGAGCTGTCGGGTGCGGGTTGATCCTCGTCCAGCAGCAGCAGTTCCTCTTCTCCGGCGGCGGTCTCGTCTGTCCCAGTCTCCTCGGGCGCCAGGCCCAACTCGGACGTGGCTTCGACCTCAGCCGTCGGCTCTAGCGCCGGGGGCTCTTCCTCGTCCAGTTTGAACAGGTCCTCGTCCGCCAAGGGGATCGCTTCTTCCTCGGCAGCCTCGACGGGCTGTTCTTCCGCCGGGGTCTCTTCGGTCAGTTCCACCGCATCGAGCCCCATGTCGATGCCCTCGTCCACCAGGGCGTTGACCTCGTCGATCTTGAACAGCAGATTGGCCCCGTCGCGAAACTCGCGGAGTTTGCCCTCCTTGACCAGTTGTTTGACCTGGTCTTCGGATCTGCCGAGCCTCTGAGCGGTTTCCTTCAGCGAAAAGAACATCCCGGACATAGAACTTTCTCCACGGACAGAGTTCCCCAGCGCGACCCGGTCGCGTCCGGGACCCATCCCAACGCATTTGCGGGGCGTCTTGGACCCCCCGAATCGTGGTTCTCTAAGATACGTATTTTACCGCAGCCACGTAGTTTATGCAATCTTTTTTTGCACAACCTGCCCCTGCGGCACAGGTAGACTCCACCCGCCGGGACTCACTGCTGCCGGTGCCGCCATTCTCGGACGTGCCGGTCCGCTCCACCATGCTCCAGCCGGTCCCGCAGCGCCGGGTCATCGTGCCGCGGACAGGTCCGCAAGGGACCCCATCTGCATCAGGATCAGTTGCCTGCGTCCTGCTGGTAGAGCGATGAGACCTCGGATTCTGAGAGCGGCACGTCATACACGCGAACGTCGTCCAGCGTCCCTTTGAAGAACGCTGTGGAGAAGGACGGATTGAGGGCTCCCAACGTCAGAGGCTGTTGCTTGTTCGTGGGCGTGAAGGAGTAGTCCTGACTCCCAGCCGGCACACCATCGACGTACAGAAGCGCCTTGGACCCGTCGCGGACTGCGGCGATGTGGACCCATTTGCCGCTCGGGATCGCTGCGGCGGCGCCAACCGTCACGGTCTTGATCGTGGAATCGGTGAAGTAGAACTCGATGCGTCCGTCCGCCGTGCAGGCCAGCGTGTAATCGCGCAGAGCCATCATGCCCTGCGCCTTGCCGACCAGGTATCCTTTCGCCGACGGGGTCGAGGGCAAGAAGGCCCAGAGGGCGAGCGTCATCTTCTCCGGGGCCAGGACATCGGCATTCCCGCAGTCCACGTAGTCGTTCTTCCCGTCAAACTGCAGCGCCCCGCCGATCTTACCGTCCACGTAGATGGGCCCGTGGATCGTCCCGTCGCTCGTGCCGGCGGAGTCTTCCGCGGTCATCCCCGGCGTATCATCGAACTGCCAATGCGCCACCGGCATGAAGGCAGGTCGGTCCGCAGGTGCAAAGACCGCACACGCCGCCGAGTTGTTCCCTTCGTCCGACTCCAGAACACTGCCGGGAGAGTCCACAACCACGAAGACCTGGCCCCCTTCGTTGGGGTCGAGATCATAACTCAAATCCCAGATGGTCGAGACTTCGCAGGCCGCGCCGGCCACGAGCATCTCGACCTCACTGGAGCCAATCTCGTTGCCGTCCGGCGTATTCAACCGCCAGGAGACCTGGAACGGTCCGCTCAGGATCGCGCCGGGGTTGGTCACGCGGGCCGTCAGGAGAGCCTCCCTGGGCGAGAAATCGCTGCTCCAGCAGGTCTCGACCGTCAGGTCGGGCAGGACGGTCAGTTTCGAAGCCCGGTTGTTCTCGGGCTCTCGGTCAGTGACGGTCCCATAGGGATCGACCACGACGAAGACCCTGTGCGATTGTTCACCGGAGGGAACGGTCCACGATATCAGCACATTCTGCTTGCCGCCTGCGATCAGGACCCCAGGAATGACTTGCACATCGCTGATGAGCGTATCGCCGCTGTTCGGATCGCCGTCATAGAACCCCACCTGCACATCCTGCAGGGGCAGGTCGCCCTGGTTCTCGATGGTCGCGGTGATGGTCGCCGGCTGGCCTGGCGAGGGATTGCCGGGCTCGACTACGAGGGACCCAGCAATAACCGCCGCATCCCGTCCCGGCGTGTGACGCAACATGCACAGATCGACCCGACCGGGCTGCGGCACGTTCTCCAGATGCGTCATCTGACCGTTGATCTCGACATCCATATCCTCGCGGACCGTCTGCGTCTTGAGATAGACCAGCACGAGATCGTTCCCGTCACACGTTAGAGACAGGGCGCTCTCGGCATGTTCGTCGTGCGTCAGTTGGCGAGGCTGAGACCACAGGTCCAAATCGGCGTCGTAGAACGACGCGACGATGTCCACCCCGTTGGGGCCCTGCGTGGTGTACGCGATCGCGCCGCCCACAGGCAGGGTGACGCCCGCCAGAGCCAGGCAGTCGTTGGCATCCGTGGCCTCGCTGTAGACCGCTCTCGGATTCCATGGATCCAAGCGCGAGTACGTCGCAGTCCCATTGGCATCCCACACGCACATCGGCACACCCTTCGGTGTCAGGAGGGCCGGGCTGGAGTCTTCCACATCATCCTCGGTCAACCGGAGGGCCTCCTGCCATACGCCGCCGACGGTAGCCAGTGAGTAGAGTTCGCAATCGGCGGTAGTGCCCAGATCGCCATCTTCGTCGACGGTGAGAACGACATGTCCCTCGCCGGCGCCGTCCGCGGCAAATGCGAAGTCCATGATCCCCTTCGGGCCGGACCAGAGAGTCTCCGGCGTCTGCCATGCAGCGCCGTCCCACCGGGCAAACAGGAGCCGGTCGCCATTGTTGGCGTCTCCGATGCTGGCCTGCCCCTGATTCTGAATCCACAGAACTCCCTGCGTCTGCCCGAAGGCAACAGGCAGCGGATTCCGATCGACCACGGAGTTGAACGTCAGTTGTTCGGGCACAGTCCAAAGCCCCGTACTCTGATCCAGCCGGGCCGTCACAATCTCCAGGTGCGGCGTCACCTCGTCGGGACCAGTCGTACCCGATATGTCGCCCGAAATCCGAGTCCAGGCAACAAGCGCAGGCTCTGTCCCGACGATCTCGGGTTCGAATTCGGCCGCGTCGTCGTCCGCAATCCGATCCAGAGCCCACTCCCCATCGGGCGTCTTCGTCGCGACGCCAATATCCGTCGCCGCATACCAAGGTTTGTTCGGATCGTGCAGCGCAAACAGGACAACAGTCTGCGCCGGATTTGAGAGCACCGTCGGTGCCGCCAGATTGGTGACGTTTTCCGCAATGATGTCCACTGCCGAGACCGTCGGATCGTCGGCTGAGAGTATCCTGATCCCTCCCAGCCCTCTCTTCTCAGCCACACGATTTGCCTCACCCCAGCGCACGTAGCTGGCATCCATCGGCGACCAGGACAGATCGTCGGTCTGCACCCCCAGGAGATCATCCATTCGCCCCGAGACGGCAAGGCGGCGTGCAATCGAACGTGGCAACTCCGACATGCCCAGCATCTTCGTCTTGCCGCCTGCCTCAAAACGCAACTCTGCGCCATACTCCTTGCGGAAGTAGAACAATGGGGCCCATGCGTAGACACCGACATATGACCTCAACGTGACAGCCTGGAATGCGAAGTCGGGGCAGACCTGGAACTCCGGCGTCCCCGTGCCGCCGACATAAACCCCAGCGCCTGTTATCTTCAGATCCAAGACCGCCTGCGCTTCGGCTCCGAATGTCACCGCATTCTTGACAGATGTTGAACCAAGGTAACAGGAGCCCATTCGTCCTCCTTCATACACACCCGAGATCTTGCCTCCCCCAACTACGTAAAGGCGGACCTTCAAATCACCTATGACCGGCAAGTAGCTTAGAGTGGTACCCAAGCCTGGCACGACAATGTCCACGATGATGATTGCAGGCGCGCCGACACCTGCTTTGCCTGTGAATGAGAGTGACCATCCTGGCGTAATCCTTGGGCTGTCACACCCCGCGAGCGAAATACTGAGAGTCCCGGTCCCCTCCGGACGTCCCTCGCCGAGCACCTCCCACTTGGTCCCGGGTATATCCAGGTCCAAGGCGAACTTCCCGTGCACGCCAAGCGATCCCGCGAACGTCCCAGCCAACAGGTCGTAGCTCAGGCCCCTTTGGTAACCCAAGTACACCTCCAGCGAGAGAATGTCCAAAGGAACTGATAGGGGCCAGTGGACGGATTTCTCATTTGCGTAGGTCAGCCTAAGACCCGACGGTGTCCATGGGATATTGTCGCGGTACCACGGAACAACAATCCCGGGGATGGGGTAGAACCGGACTCCTGTATTGATGGAGGCTGTCTTCCCCTCGTGATTGGTAACCTCCACCGTAACCTCGTTACACGCTGAGACTGTGGATGGCGCTGAAATTGTCAGGCTGGCGAGTGCCTTGCCGCCACCGAGGTCAGTGATTGTTGCGTTGCGCCAGGTGCCTGCAACCTTGAAACGTACTGATCCGGGCCCTCCGTTCCATGCAACGGTTACGGCGAATTTGAGGTTTCCCGGAATCCCTGGAATGAAATGCTTGCCGTTCGGGGAGGAGAAATCGGTGGCGACGGGAGAGCCTGCCTTTCGCGTCAGCCTGATCTCGATCTGTCTTGTCTCCCCTGCTGCCAGCTCGACCGCCTTGTTGTTATCGTAGAAATAGACCTTCTTTGCCGTGGCGGTGTATTTCCCGGGCTCCAAATTGCTGAAGGCAAACTGACCTTTGCCATCTGTCGTTGCAGTCCAAGACCCGACGCCGGAGGCGTACTGCAGATCGACTGTCGCGCCACTCACCGGGCCCAATGCCCGTCCTTGACTATCGACCCCGATTACCAAGCCGATGATGGCTCCTTTCTTGGACACCACTGGCACTCTGAAGCACTCAGGATACCCCAGGTCACTCCCAGCCCCGTTCTTCGCTTCGGCAACGTAACACACCTCAGCATCAGGGATCAACGTACCGATCCATTCGGTCAGGATCGTGGGCAGTTTGAACATATAGCTGAACTCGCTTCCCTCTTTGGCGCCGTACTGCCAAGGCGTGAAGACGGCGGCTGTTGAGCCCAATCTCTTGAGATAACAGCGAAAGCGATACTGACACGTGCCGCCCCCATCGTCGTCCAGTCGGCCACGGAGCGTCACGGATATGGGTGTCACCACCGGGGGCAGAGTCGAAACCTCTGGCGGCAAGACCGTACCCCCATCAACGATCACCGTGGGGAATTCGAAGATAAGATTGTCCCAGACCACGCCCTCGTAATGGTAGGGATGGCCGAGGAGCTGGACTTGATGTATTACCTTCCCGCTAGTGGAGACTTCCAGTACAGCTCCCCAGTCCCTGTCGGTACATGAGCCAACCAGATTACCATCGACGTCAAATGCATTGAGGGTGATCTCATTCCCATCGCCGCACAAGTCGCCCTGGACAGAAACGAAATCAGTAGCCGCCGGGACCGACGCATCCCCAGGCGTGAAGAAGCTGATCGTGACGGGGTACTCGCTGCTGTACGCCCATCCACCATCGGGCGACGCTCCCTGGATCCCCTTCGTCCCGCTAGGGATGCACCGGTAGTAGTCGATGACGGCGACGTACGAACTGCCGGAGGCAAAAACAACACCGTACGCATCGAGCAACTCGTCAGACAGGCGGGCCGATGCCGGGATGGGGTCCCCAAAATCGGCGCCCATCATGTCCCAGCCTTCAAATTGCTCGAAATCCACCGTGATGCGTTCGCAGTTGGCTTGGCCAGGCAATCCCAGCACTACAAGGAATGTGGTTGTGGCAAGAAGAATCAAGACTCGCGATTTCATAGTGCAACCTCCGGGAACAGGACATGTAATACGGGCTGATGCAAACCGACCGAACCACAAGTTTGTGGAAGGCTATGTGAACAGGGCGTATATGGACAGAGCACGTACATAGATTGCCCTAGAGAAGAACAGGGGTGGAGCTAGCGATCTGCCACACATCGACCCTGCCTCTTCGCGTCACATTATGCCCCTCCCCGCGACAATGTCAAGAGTAATCTTCACAATGTGTCGGAATTTCGTTGAGATCTCTCTGTGTCGTCAGGTGGAGGACGCCCAGGTCTTGCACATTGGAATTCCCGACTTCCGAGGGCACTATACTGATTTCAAGTGCCATCATGGACCCAGGGGGAACCGGTCTTGAACGCGTGGAACAAGTCCCCACCTTCACTCGCCCTTCGTAATCTGCGCGAATCCGCGTGATCGGCGGATGGGGAGTCGTGTCTCGTGGCTCGGATGGATTCCCGCTTCCGCGGGAATGGCAAAGGGAGGGATTGCCGCGATGTCGCTCACAAGGACAGGGTCGAATCCGTGTGAATCCGTGTCGAAAGCCTCCTCTCTGCGGCTTGCCGTCTCTGCGAGAGTCGGGGTCTGCTTGCCTTCCGGCCTTCTGATCTCTGCGTCTCCCTTGGCATCGCCCGGCCGCAAGACGCCTGGCGCTTTCCTCGCGACACGATGATTGAAATCCCTCGCTCGCTCGGGTATAGTCGGGCGACGTGGTTTGAATCGAAAGGTATGCGATGAGCGATTCGTTCAGTGTGAAAGACAAAGTGGTCGTCGTCACCGGCGGCGGCGGCATTCTGTGCGGCACGATGGCCAGGGCCCTCGGCGCCGCGGGCGCCAGGGTCGCGATCCTCGATCTATCCGAGGCCGCAGCGGCGAAAGCGGCTGACGGGATCACCGCCCAGGGCGGCTCCGCACTCGCGGTCCCCTGCAACGTCCTGGACAAGGCCAGCATCGAGAAGGCCCGCGACAAGGTCGTCGCGGCGTTCGGGCGGGTCGATATCCTCGTCAACGGCGCCGGCGGCAACAAGAAAGAGGCGACCACGTCGCCGCAATTGTCGTTCTTCGATCTGCCGGCGGAGGCCGTCCGGTTCGTCTTCGACCTGAACTTCCTGGGCACCCTGCTGCCGGCGCAGGTCTTCAGCAAGCTGATGGCCGAGCAGAAGGCGGGCATCATCCTGAACATCTCGAGCATGAACGCGCTGCGTCCGCTGACGAAGATCCCGGCGTACTCGGCCGCGAAGGCCGCGATCGGCAACTTCACGCAGTGGCTCGCGGTTCACATGTGCCAGAACTACGCCAGGGACATCCGCGTCAACGCGATCGCGCCGGGCTTCTTCCTGACCGAGCAGAACCGATTCCTCCTGACCGACGAGAAGACCGGGGCCCTGACCCCTCGCGGCGAGACGGTGGTCGGCCACACGCCGATGGGCCGGTTCGGGTCGCCCGACGAGCTGCTCGGCGCGATGTTCTGGCTGCTCAGCGACGCGTCGAAGTTCGTCACGGGCGTGACCATCCCCGTCGACGGCGGCTTCTCCGCCTTCAGCGGCGTGTGATCCAGCGTGGCGTGAATGAAGATGGTGCGTGATACGCACCCTACGCGAGGAAGGCGGTATGGCGTTCTGCAGGGTGCGTATTACGCACCGTTCAGGTTGATGATTGGTGTTATATGCTTCTCTATAGTCGTGGAAGTGAACGCGAGAACCTCAGCGGCGACGACCTCAAGCAGGGTCTGTGTGCCGCACTGGACAAGCTGGGCGCGAGACACAAGGTTCTCGCCCTCCCGCCGGACATTACGAGGCTCCACTCGCGAGCGGGCGAGTTGACTCGCTATGCCTGGCAATACTATGGCAAGGCGCTGACGGACGTCCTGCCTGCACTCGGGACGCACTTCGCGATGGCCGAACCCGAGATCGCGAAGATGTTTGGCGAGGTGCCCGCCTCGTTGTTCCGCGTCCACGACTGGCGCAACGGCTTCGTCACGCTGGGCGAGGTCCCCCCCGCGTTCATTCGCGAGGTGAGCGAGGGCAAGCTGGACTGGCCCTGGCCTGCGCAGGTGAGCAAGCTGATCGCCCAGGGCGGGCACGACCTGATCCTCTCGCTTGGCCAAGTCGTGCCGCACGAGGTCATCGGCATGGCCAGCTACAACAAGAACGTCTTCGTCGGCACCGGCGGCTCGGAGGGCATCAACAAGAGCCACTTCCTCGGCGCGGTCTACGGCATGGAGCGGATCATGGGCCGGGCGGACACACCGGTCCGCAAAGTGCTCAACTACGCGTCCGACCACTTCGCGAAGCACCTGCCCATCGTCTACGTCCTGACGGTCGTCGGCGCGACGCCCTCGGGACCGGTCACGCGGGGCCTCTTCGTCGGGGACGACATCGAATGCTTCAACAAAGCGTGCGAGCTGGCGCTGAAGGTGAACTTCACGATGATCGACAAGCCGCTCGGGAAGGTCGTCGTCTGGCTCGACCCGGAGGAGTTCAAGAGCACCTGGCTCGGCAATAAGAGCATCTACCGCACACGGATGGCGATGGCCGACGGGGGCGAGCTGATCGTCCTGGCCCCCGGCCTGAGGGAGTTCGGCGAAGACAAGGGCATCGATAAGATGATCCGCAAGTACGGCTACGTGGGCACCAACCGCGTCCTGCAACTCGTCCGGGACAACGAGGACCTGCGATCCGCTCTCGGCGCGGCAGCCCACCTGATCCACGGCTCGACCGACGGCCGCTTCACGATGACCTATTGCCCCGGCTCGCTGACGAAGCAGGAAATCGAGAGCGTGAACATGCAATACGCCGACCTGCAAACGATGCTGTCGAAATACGACCCGAAGAAGCTGAAGGACGGCCCGAACCACGTCGCCGGCGAGGACATCTTCTACATCTCCAACCCCAGCCTAGGCCTGTGGTCCACAAGGGCACGGTTCAGGTAATGCTGAGTCCTGTGTCGCAGCACACTCCTGCGTCACAGGAACTCACGAAGCAGGGCGACAGAATCGCAGTCCTTCAAGTGGACTTTGCCTCGCGCGTCCTCGTTCGGCTTCTGAGGATGCCGGAGTCCATCAGCAAGACGTAGCTGCATGTCCTTCCGCTCTTTCTCGGTGAACCCCATCGTCGTTCCATAGACGAGTTGTGTGGGTTTCAGAGTGGCGGGTATGCCGAGGACTTTCAAGTTCTCGTCTGCATAGCCGAAACCCAGGAAGAAGATCCGTTCTGCCTCGGAGATTGTAGTACGTGCCTTTTCCAATTCAGGATTCGTCCTCTCTTCATGGACCACGTACAGATTCTGTATCACACTGGGGAGTCTGCCATAGGACTCGGAGGCATCATCACCATAGCCAAGTACCTTGGAGGTATCATTGTCTTGCCATGGCAATAGCGAGAGCTTTCCGTACACATGACTGATCATGATCTGATCGATCTGCTCCTTCACATTCTCTGGAGTCGCGTCTTCAAATGAATGGAGGCTTCGGAATAGAAAATGTTCCAACGAACGGTCGTAATTGAAGGTAATGAACGCTACCTGGTTCCGCGCAAGTTCCTTATAACTGTCCTTGCCAGTGGATTCGCGTGTCATTCTGTCATACAAGAGGGAATACCAGTCCCGGCCAGGCTCTTTCATGTTGTGGGCGAAACGACTTTCCCGCTCGTGATGCAATATGCTGAGCAAGATGGCGAGCTTTCCGACTTCCCTGAACCGAGGCTGTCTTGAGAGAAATAGATCGACGGACTCCATATTATTCGGCCCATCAAACACGCTGAGAAACGCAATCGCGTCGCTGATCGTTGGATAGCCCCTGGCTGTCCTCTCCTTCTCCGTCTCTCGGTGGGTGACACAGTGATCTCCATATCTCGTCCGGAAGTTCCGGATAATATCGCATCGAAGTTCATTTGCTGTTGGTAATCCGTAGGGACAACTGGCACCCGCTCCCAGAATGAACACCGTTCGCTTCTCAATCATGGCACAGTAGACCTCCAACCAATGCTCATAGTCCTTCCTCGCACTATGAATCAGCAGGCGGAGGGCGTCAAGCCAATTCCGCCTCTGGCGAGGCGGGAGTTTGTCGCGTTGGAGCCCCCAGCACATGTACAAGAGGGTCGGCGCCCCGCCGAGGCGGCGCCTACCCGTGCCGTTAGGCACCGCCACGGTGCTCAGGTCGCACTCCTGCGTTGCCCTATCCCCCGTGACGGCCCTTCCATTATAGCCCGGTGGCATCGGGAAACCCAAAAGGCGAACCTTGCGCTGCTGCGAAGGGTAAACGCATATCCCAGGAAGATGTCTATAGAGGATCTGTTCGGCCATCGTGTTTGACATGACTCAGCAGGTTCGCCCCCAACGTGTCGGAGGCCTCAAAGCGAAAAACTCAATGCGAATGGCCGATCTTGAGGCGGCATCGGTAGTGACGCGACAACGTTTGTGGTGCGGCCGCGAAGGCGTGTTTCGTCGGAAAAGCTGATGTCCTGTCTTATTGACTGGGCTGGGGTTCGGGGGCGGAGCCCCTGGCATCCGGCGGAGTAAACATGTGGGCTGAAAAACCCACCCTGCGAATCGTTGGGGATGGACCTATAATAGGGGCCGGCCGCCACTTCTCCTGTCGAGAATCCGGAATCTGGGGGTTCGATCGCACTTGGTTCTTGACAAAGAGGGCACACAATGCTATACTACAGATCCATTCAAGGTGGGGTGTTGGACGCCGTGTCACGGAGGGGGAACCGACTGATTATCGTGTGAAGTACCTGTGGCGACAGTCTCTCATGAAGTCGTGCTCCGTCACTTGCCGGGGGCTGTCCTGAAAATCATCCGAATCGAGGAGACGGAGCCAAGCAAGATCAATCAGGGGAGGTAAGCAATGAAGAGAACTGTGTTCGTACTGGCGATTGCCGTCCTGCCTGCGGCGTTTGCTCACGCGAATCTGATCACCAACGGCAGCTTCGAGGCGCCGGACCAGGCGACCGGAACCTGGAGCGTCTATGGGAGCATCCCTGGCTGGACCACCACATTCGGTCCCGGGATCGAGATCCAGGATCATGTGACCGGCCTGGCGTATGACGGCGACCAGTTCGTGGAACTCGACAGTCACAGTAACAGCGGCATGCAGCAGTCGATCTCCGTGATCGCGGGCGAGTCGTACGATCTATCCTTTGCCTACTCGCCGCGACCCAGTGTCGACGCGGCCTCCAACGGCATCAGAGTCTGGTTCGACGGGGCACTCCTCGACACGATCGCGTACAGTGGAATCGGCCAGTCCGGCACGAGTTGGACCGTCCTGAACTACACGGTCACCGCCGCCAGCGAGATCGCGACCCTGGTATTCGAAGCGGTAGGCATCAGCAACAGCTACGGCGGATACATCGACGACGTGTGCTTGGAACTTTCCGCCAATCCCGCGGTCCCGGCCCCCGGCGCCATCGTCCTGGGCGCCATGGGCACGAGCCTCGTGGGGTGGCTGCGGCGACGTCGGGCCCTGTAACAGACGGACAACTCAGAGGTCAACTCTCCGGGCGACGGCCACGATGCCGTCGCCCTTTCTTTTTCGCGGATGGCAGCCCATCGTGTCACCATGAGGCACTGGTCATGAGGCTCACCGTCGAAGGCATCGAGCGGGATTCGTCGCAAGTGAGCCGACACGCACTCCGCCGGCGTACTCAATGGAACGGACGGAGCGTCCGCAGACACAGATCCGGCCCCGCCGACCACAGTGGCGCAAGACTTCGGGCGTCTACCGTGACAGATGCCCCAACTCCCCATTCGATCAACAGAATCGGCTTCTATTCGATCACGACCTCCTGGACGCCGGCGGACCATTGATCTTGCAGGACGATCTCGATCTTGAGGGCAGTCGTTCTGACCGGATCGAAGGCGACCTTGTTGAAGGCGTCCTTTTCCACGCCGTAGGGTCCGTCGGTCTTGACCGGTTTGTACTCGCCCTCGGCGGTGCGATAGAGCACCTGCCAGCTCTTGGGCAGGTGACACTCGCCCCGCCCGGTGTCGTCGAACCAGTAGACCTGGACGCTCGAAAGCTGCGGCGGCTTGGCCCACTCGAACTGGAGCCATTCGGTCGTGCCCTTGTGCGGCCAGAAGTCCAGTTGCTGAGAGCCATCGGCCGAGTTGGCGGGCAGATTCTGGTCCTTGATCGCTTCGAGCGACTTGTGGACGAAGGACGCGGTAGTCTTGCTGGTGTAGGCGAGCGTATCAGCCGGTTCGGGCCTGGCGGCCTGTGGCTCGCGGGCCAGCCAGACCGTCATCGGCGCCAGACCCCGATGGGCCCAGGCGTAGTATGGAATCGCGGTGAATGGTCTCGTCCCGCTCAGGATCGCCTTGCCGTCAAGGGCACGCTTGGCGACTTGCGCCTTGCCCATGAGGACGACCACGCCATGGAGCAGGTCGGGCTTGTACTCGGCCTTGAGCTTCGCATCGTCGGGGATCACCAGATTCAGCACCTTGCCCTCGTTGTCGGGTCCTTCGAGACAGAAGACGATGGGCCCGCGCTGGAATGCAACCTTGCCCGCGTTGGTCTTGATCGCGGGGTGCGAGAGGATTCGTCGGATCGGCATGGGCAGGTCCAGGACGATCTTGTCGCCTTTCTGCCACGTCCGCTCGATCCGGGCGAAACCCTTCTCGACCTCGAAGGCCACGGCCTTGCCGTTGACCTTGATTGATGGTTTCTCCGAGACCGTGTCGGCAAACTTGTACAGATCGCTCGGGACCGGCTCGTTCCGCGCCCAGCCGGGGATGCGAACGAAGAACGCAAAAGCGCCCTCCTTCTCGGGCTCGACGGTAATCGCGACCTCGCCCTTCCACGGGTATTCGGTCTGCTGGCGGAGCTTGACCCCGCCCGCGGCGGTCTTGACGGTCGCGTCGCCACCGATGAAGAGATTCACGTAGACGTCGTTGCCCTTGCTCGCGTAGATGTAGCCCGGCACGGACGGGACGAATCTCGCGACGTTCGACGGGCAGCACGCGCAGTCGAACCACGGACTTCGTTCGTGCCCACCTGCGGATTCCAGCACGTTCGGGTAGAAGAACCGGTCCCCTTTCATCGAGATCCCCGCCAGGGCCGCGTTGTAGAGGGTCCGCTCGAGGACATCCATGTACTTGGCGTCGCCGCGCATGAGGAACATGCGATGGTTCCAGAAGATATTGGCAAGCGAGGCGCAGGTCTCGCAGTAGGCGGTCTGATTGGGCAGTTCGTAGGGCCCGCCAAAACCTTCGTGTCCGCCCTCGGCGCCGATGCCGCCGGTGATATAGAGCTTCGTCGTGGCGACATCGCCCCAGATGGAGTCAATGGCATCGACGTACTTCATGTCGCCCGTCAAGGCGGCGACGTCCGCCATGCCGGTGTACAGGTAGGCGGCGCGCACCGAGTGGCCGACCGCCTGGGTCTGCTCGGTCACCGGGACGTGGTCCTGGGCGTACAGGCCGTAGAGACCGCCTTTGCCGTCGGGCCCGCGGTTGCCCAGCCGGCCGCGTTGATCGAGGAAGAACTTGGCCATGTCGAGGTACTTGCCATCGCCGGTGGCGCGGTAGAGCCTGCAAAGGCCGATCTCGATCTCCTGATGACCGGGCGGGTCGGTCCGCTTGCCCGGCCCGAAGACACTGCAGATCAGGTCTGCGTTCTTCGTGGCGATATCCAGGAAGGCCTTGTTGCCTGTCACCTGGTAGTGGGCGACCGCGGCTTCGAGCATATGCCCGGCGCAGTACAGTTCGTGCTTGCCGGCGATGTCGGTCCAACGCGTCTGCGGTTGCCGCTCGGGCACGGAATAGAACGTGTAGAGGTAACCATCCTCCCACTGGGCGGCGGCCATGATCGTAATGAGCTTGTCCAGGTACAGTCTCATCATGGTGTCCGGCTGGACCTGGAGCGAGTAGGCGGCGCCCTCCATGACCTTGTAGACGTCGGAATCGTCGAAGTAGATGCCCTCGTGCTTGCCCTCTCGGACGCCGGCGGCCTTCTCGAAGTTCCTGATGCGACCCGTCTCCTCGCACTTCCCGAAGCAGTACGGAATCGTCGCCAGTCGGCTGGTGGCCAGCCGATCCGCCCAGAACTCGTCCTGGACATGGACCTGATTGAACGGCACCGGCGAAACGTTGTAGTCCCGCTCCAGGCGGCCCGCGGGATCCTGGGCGGAGCAAAGCCCGGCCCACAGGCCGCACCCAGCGATCACTACAAGTGCTGTGAGGAAGGTTCGTCTGCTGCGATCTCTCATAACCGGCTCCATCTGCAAAAGAACATGGTCGATTGGGTTTGTCGAACCATGATACTCTATCGCCGGCGCAGGTCAACGGCAGATCGAATCCCCTGAAAACCCCGATCGCTGGAGGCAACGACCAGATGCGGAGCTGTCCGCTAAGACAGGGAATATTCGCGAGAATTCACATTGTTGCCTATTTTATCATTGACACGTGGAGGTGTGTGTGTAATAAAGTCCGTGTGGTTCGTGCGCCAGAATCTGTTCAGGATGACGACGGAGCAAGCAAGGAGGTAGGGTATGAAGACGAGCCCGCTGGTGATTGGCGTGGTGATTTGCCTGGCTTTGGCGGCCCAGGGCGGCGAGACGAACACATGCGGTTGGCCCTGCACCCCCACCCCCCTCGAGGTGACGACGATCCCGGTCTGGTTGGAGCTTCAGCCGTGGGTGTGGGTCAAGGATGTGGACAAGCTGGTCGTCTACCTGACCCGATGGTCGGCGAACACCTACCAGGGCTGCGTCAACGTCTCCTTTGAGGCCCGAGCCGACGTGAACATCAGTGCCGAGTTCATATCGAACGGCGTTATGCCGGGCAAGTACACCTGCTGGCTGAATTCGTCGGTCCTCAATCCTCCCGGCGGGACGCTGACCCTCTGTGTGAGGCTGCAAACGCAGGCGTCGCCGCCCCCGCCCAACACACGAGTGGGCATCGTGTTCTTCCGAGTCACGCCAAGGTCCTGATCGACGCGACATCGGACTCGGGAATCGGCGGAAGGGAAGTCCGCCTTATGCCTCGCGAGGAGAACCCGTGCCTCACGCCAGGGGTTTGCCCCCGTTGATCTCTTCATAGGCGGTGATGTACTTGGCGACCATGTTCTCCAGGCTCCACGTGTGCCTCGCTTCCTTCATGATCCGCCGCATCTGCTTGTCCCATTCCCTGGGATGGTCGTGGAAGTACCTGTGGTGCTGGATGGCGGTCTCCAGGCCCCAGCGGAGCCCATTCACATCGTAGTCGCGGAAGAGCACGCCGTTGCCGCGATCGATCGGGGCGCCCCAGGCCCGGAGGGTCAGCGGAACGATCTTGTCGCTGTAGCCCCCGGTGTCGCGGTTCGTGGCGGTGGCGCCGTAGATATTTCCGACGACGTCGATCTGGCCGAAGGGTTCATAGAGCGAGGCGCCGAAGACATCGCTTGCGGCGGCATACCCCAGCGTGCTGAGATCCTGGTTGAACCGGTGGTAGCAGATGGACCCGCGGGAGGCGAAGGCGATCCTGCCCATGACGTCGGAATGCCAGTTGTCGCCTCCGACGGGATCTCCGATCACCGCGATCTGAACGTCCGGATGATCTTCCACCAGCTTCTGCGCGACCTTCTCGAGCAGATCGACGCCCTTCTGCATGGGGTCCAGTCGCGACGGCCAGTACAGGAGGATCGCATCGGGGTCCACCCGCAGGCCCGTCTTCTGCTGGAATTTGACCAGGTTGGCGCGCTTGGCCTCGACGATGCTGGTGTCGGACGGCCCGTACCGCTTCGCCAGTCCGGGTTTGTCCACCTCGGCATTCTCCTCCTGCTGGTTCTCCGGGTATACATCGGGCGAGATGCCGTTCGGGATGACATGCGTGTCGTGCCCGAAGTACCGCACCTTCGTCTCCTGACGCACACTCAACGGCACGACCGGGTCCCAGAGGAAGTAGTCTCCCACGATCTCCTTGAGAAATTTCTCGCCTACGAAGCTGACCTTCGAGGCATTGCGGATCGCAGTGGCCTGGCAATCGACGGCCTTCTCGCGACTGTCCTGCGACAAGTACAGCTTCGGCGAGAGGGCCTGCAGGTTCACGCCGTAGAACATGTCGAGGGGAACATGCCCGGTGTGCGTGTTGTGGACCGTGTGCAGGATGGGAATGCCCCGCAGGTTCGCATAGGCGGAGATGATCCCCCCGGCCATCCAGTCGTTGGTGTGTACGATGGCCCTGCCCTCGTACGTGCTGCGGATTTCCTTGATGTAGGTGTTGACGACCTGCTTCTGGAACTCGGCGGCATTAGCCAGCGGGGAACCGTCGTAGGCGCTGCGATAGGCATCGTAGATGGCCGAACTGACCAGATGGATGTTCTCGGGGTTCAGGTGATGGCGGGTCTGGGTCCACTCAGCCTCGCTGAGTCCGGCCTCTTCGCGGAATCTGCGACTGAGGTTCAGCGTCACCAGATGCACAGGGATCCGGCGTTCGGAGAGACCCTTGCACAGCGCGGAAATAACCTCGCCCAGGCCACCGCTCTTGCCGGACACGTACTTGGCGAACTGGCCCATCCCTTCCGACGGGAGCCGGCCGGTTTCCGGCGTAATGAGGATGACGGGCGTCCGATCGCTCTTCTTCAGGATGTTGAAACTTCGAATCGCATGAAACAGGTCGTCGATCGCGTGCGTCAGAACGTACGTAGCGGTCGCAACCGAATCGTACGGGCCGGAAGAATCGCCGGGGAGGTCCTGTCCATTCTCGGCCTGGCGAAGGCATTGCAGGTGGTCCGACGTGGTCAGATACCGGAACCGGCGAACCAGGTCGCCACCGGCGCGCTTGGCCTCGGTCTCGAGGCTTTCGATATTCCGGAAGAGCACCCACTGGGCGCCGGACGGCGGCGCGCCGCGCCGCCCGGACATCGTCGCGGGAAGCGAATCCCTCGGGTCCGGACAATCCACCATGGGACAATCGGTAATCTGGAACCACTCGGCAATCTCGGTCGGATTGGCGGGCACGATATCCGTACGGGTGGTTACCTCCTCGGCCAGGTCCGTCCAGAATTGGGTGATCTTCTCGTAGACGGGCGTCCCGACCTCGACCAGCGGAAAGTCGCTGAAGAGCACCATGACCTCGCCGCCGGCCTCGTGGATGAGGTCGGCGTACTGGCGAGCGGGAGAGGCTACGCCGTTGATGTCCAGAGACAGTCTCCAGCTCAACGCCGCATTTCGCGGAAGGACCGCCAGCTTGCGGGGCCGCCCCTTGCGACCGATGGCACGATGCACCTCGTTCGCCTGAATCGGCATCCGGCTTCGCACGTCGACCGTGCTGATCGTCGGCTCGCAAAGAATCGCCTTGAACCCCATGTCAGCCACGATGTTGGCGATCTCGTTGTTGTACGAGAGACCCGTATTGGCGAACGCGGTCGGCTTGACCCCGAAGATGTCGTGCATCTTCTGGCGATGGAGCGAGACTTGCTCCTTGAACTCGGTCTTCCGCGGGTCCGCGAAGAACGATGCGTACGAGTAGTAGTAGGGTTGTTCCAGGAACTCGACCTGGCGGGTATCGCCGCCGAGATGGAGGAGCCCTTTGAGAGCGTCGAGGACCTTGGGCTGATACAGCTCCGCCTGCTCGATGAACGTGCCGGAGATGCTCAGGCAGATCTTGAAGTCATAGTGGGACCGCACAAGGTCCGAGAACACTTGGATCGTGGGCAGAAAGCAACGTTCGGCCCTCTGTGTGAAGATCTCGCGATTCTTCTCATCCCAGAAGAGCGCCGTGCCATCCGGCTGGAGCCAGAACGGCTGATGCAGTTGAAAACACAGCGTCAACAGGGGCATTCCATTGACTCCCAAGCCACGTTGCTGCCGTCGAAGCAGCCAACGCCTGACACTCCACAATCCACTTCTTCATCCGCAAATCGACGACTTCCACCCCAGAAGACACAACGAACCGATGACAGCATCTGCCCGTGAATTGGCGTAGATCATGGAGGGACAGCTTACCCGATCTGGCGGCGAATGGGAAGCCCTTTCTTGCGACGACGACACAAAATATCAGTTTCTTGTCGTCAATTCTTATCGGACCTGCCCGAACCTCTCACCGGATTCGCGTCATACGGATCAGGAGTACTTCGTGCGTGGGGGAAGACTTTTCGCCCTGAGCTTGCCAAAGGGATGACAGAACCCGCGCAAGGATCAACCCTAGTCCGTATCAGACCTGCGCGGGGTCCGGATGCACCCACGGACTGCGGTACGGCCGCGCGAGCAGGCGGTTGGCTTCGTCGTCGCCGACGACGCGTCCCCTCTCGGGGTCCCAGGTCAGACTGCGCCCGAGCTTGCACGCGACATTGGCAAGGATGCAGGCACTCGCGGTGATGCAGCCCTGCTCGATATTGGAGACGGGCTGGCTGCGGGAATCGACGCAGTCCAGGAAGTTCCGCCAGTGCCGGCGCATGGGGGCCGCGACGTGGCGCTCCAGGTCCTTCTCGGTCTCGTCCTCGGGATACTTGTCATATTCATAGAGGGCCTTGCCTTCGAGCGCCTGGCCCTGGCCCTCCGGGATGAACTTGTACTTGTGAACGTCGGCCTTGAGAGTGCCCTTGTCGCCGTAGATGAAACCCGCCCAGGGAAATTCCGGGTCCGGCGATGAGCCCCACGTCCGATGCGTCCACACGACCGGTACGTCGCCGAAGTCGAACGTCGCGGTTTGCGTGTCGTTGGTGTTGGCCTTGCTCGCCTTGTCCATGAGGATGCCGCCGGAGGAACTGATTCTCGTTGGGGTCCCCAGGTCGAGCAGCCAGCGGACCATGTCGAGCATGTGTACGCACATATCGCCGACGATGCCGTTGCCGTACTCCATGAAGGCCCGCCAGCCGCGAGGGTGGTTGATGGGACAGTACGGCCGCATCGGCGCCGGCCCGGTCCACATCTCGTAGTCCAGATTCTCCGGCGGAGCACAATCCGCGGGATTGCTGCGGTTTCGCATGTGATAGTAACAGCAGATCTCGACGTAGGCGATCTTGCCCAGCAGGCCCTCCTTAATGACGCGCTCTTTGGCTTCGATCAGGTGCGGCGTGCTCCGTCGCTGCATATTGACCTGCACCACGCGCTTGTACTTGCGAGCGGCCGCGAGCATGGCCTGGGCTTCGATCACATCGACGCTGATCGGCTTCTCGACGTAGACGTCCGCACCGGCCTTGCAGGCCGCGATCATCGGCAGCGCATGCCAATGGTCCGGCGTCGCGATGTGTACGATGTCGAGCTGCTCCTGATCGAGCATCTGGCGCCAGTCGCCGTAGGTGCGGGGCGTCTTCTTCGACACCTGGCGGGCTGCGATCATCTCCGCGGCCTCCGCCACCATCTTCTTGTCCACGTCGCACACCGCGACGACCTCGACCGGCTCGATCTGCAGCAGGCGGAAGTGGGCGCTCTTGCCGTACCAGCCGGAACCGATCAGACCCACCCGCCGTGCCTTGGTCTGCGCGTACAGAGGGACATACGGGGTTGCGGCGGAAACTGCCAATCCGGCGGCGGCTGTTCGTAGAAACTCGCGACGATCCATAGTGTTCCTCCAGGTTCGTATTGTCCCGTACTCGCGGAAGGGCAGATTCTTCTCAGGCACAGGACCTCTCATTTCTTCAATATCATGACGTGCTTGTTCTATGTGGGCGTTTGGCGGGAAATGAAACGAGGCGATCTGCGTGCGCGTACTCCTGCTTGCGGAGATCTGCTGCAATCGCGCGCAAATCGTAGTTGAACCGCTTCGCGTACTCCTGGCGCACCCTCCGAACTTCGTCAACAACCGGGTCTGTCAACATGACTAATCCTCCATCAGTTCCTCGGGAGTACAGATAACAGGACACGTGTAACCTGCCCTCTCGATCAAGGACTCGATTCCAGCGCGGTGAACAGCATTTGCCAGGTGTTTGCAGTTCCATGTCAACAGATAGTCCAGACCGTTTACGGCCGCTATGGCGATATGCAGGGCATCGGCACCGGCTCCTTGGGGAATAGGACCCTCTGCTACGAGACGTTCCGCCAGTGCGACAGCCTCCTCCGTCACTGCCAGAACCTTCAGTTCCGCGAGGATTTCGAGACGCGCACTTGCGGCTACCTCGTCTCCAGCCGCAGCCTCCCTGTACACAAGCTCCGAGACCAGCAGCTCGAAATGGATGGCGCGATCATCCCACCACTTGCGCGTGAGCTCCTGATGAGCGGCCACAATAGCACTCGCGCTCGGTCGCCCACAGAGATAGCTCACAATCGTTGTCTCTATGTAGACACGGCCCTTCATATCCTCAAGTATACGGCGGGAACAACGCACAGTAAACTACCGGATCGCCTCGGCTACGGCGTATAGCCGAGCCCGCCCCAGGCGGCCTGCTGCACTCGCTGGATGTCCTTGTTGCCGGACTGGGCCGCCGTGAGGCCGCCTTCCCCGCGGGCAAACTTGATGGTCCGATTGTCCTCCCATTTCCAATACTCGGCGTGGCCATCCGCAAAGCTGAAATTCGTGCCCTGGCCGTGGCGGACCGGCACGCCGTCCCACCACGACTCCCGGTCGTAAAAGATCGTCCAGCTCTGCGTGCTCGTCTTGCCCTCATCCACGTAGACCATTCGCTCGCCCGGTCGCTTGATCTGGGTCTTCTTTCGAACGACCAGTTTGCTGACCCCGGGAATGCTCGTCATGGCGCCGTTCATGGCGTCGACAATCGCGTAGGTGTTCTGCTCGCCGCGGATGCCGGTGGGACACTTGTAGATCGCAAGCTGGTTCACGAACGGCCACATGGCGCCGTCCTTGATTCCGTCGATCCGCTGCTGCGTGGTCCAGGTATCGCCGCTGAAGTACAACCAGCAGGGCTCCTTCGTCCGGTCGGCGTGCCCTTCCGTGCCCGGGACGGTGCAGGCGTTGACGAGCATCTGATCGTTCTCGTCCGCGTACAGGACCCAGGACACGCCGAACTGCTTGACGTTGCTCAAGCAGACGGCCCGCTTGCCCTGCTCCCTGGCCCGCTGCATGGCGGGCATCAGCACGGCCATCAGGATGGCGATTATGGCGACGACGACGAGCAACTCGATCAGCGTGAACCCTTTTCTTCCCATAGTCGGTGCTCCTATCCCCCTCTCGTGACATCTGCATCGCTCGGACAAGCCCCCGGCCGGTCCCTGGCGCCGCACCAACCAGCGGGTCAACGATCTGCCGGTTCCGCCATTGTACCACGCGGACTGAGAAATGGCGACATAATACAATCGCACACCAGCTCGGAGAAGGCGTCACAGCCGAGACAGATGACCTCGACGAGACGAGATGGCGGCACCATGGGCCAAAGCCATAGCCCAAGCAGCCACAGTTCAAGCTGCATCAGGCAGATCGGAGCGAAGAACCAGACCGCCAGTTTGGCTTCTGCGCAGATGTCATCCAGGAATCAGTTTTTGGGGCTCTGTGCTCCCTGCGGCTTGTTCGCTTTGTATTCTTCCAGGCGAGCCTGTTGCTTGTCGAGCCAAGCCTGGGGGAGTCGCGTTCCGACGAGCGGCCCGGCTTTCTCGATGGCCTTTTCCTGCACCTGAACGGCCCTGGCGATCCGGCAGGCCTTGAAGAGCATCTCTGCGTATGACACGAGGATGTTGGGATTCTCCTGCTCGCCCGCCTTGGCCTTTTCCAGAGCGGCAATTACCAGCGCGTAATCCGGGCCCTTCAGCGTGTCCGCCTGCTGGCCCACGATCATGGCCGCGTTGAAGGCATTGTAGGGGTTCTTCTCGATACTGCCGTTCTCCAACAGGGTCCGCAAATAGGCGAAGCCCGCTGCCTCATCGACCTGCAACAGAGCCCTGAACTTCACAGGCATCAGATCCGGCTCCATCTCCGGCAGCGCCGCCACCGCCTTTTCGACGGCATTGAGCACCGCTTTGTTGTCTTTGGCCATAAGGGCCGTGCGAATCGGGGCTTCGAGTGCCTGCCGCTTCTGCCTGTTCCGCCACTCGATCTCCTGGCGTTTCGCTTCCGCCTGAACATCCCACGTGCCCGCGACCACTTCATCGAGCACGGAGTCCATCGCGGCGGGATGGCCGATCCAGGCGATCCTCCCGTCCCGACCGATGACGAACGCACAGGGAATCCCCCGCTGGTCGGCGGCCATCATCCACGTCGTCGCCATGGTCTTGTCGATCCCATCGGCGGCCACGTTGTAGTCCATCTTGTCGCCCATCTCGGTCACGAAGGGCTCCACGAGAGCGAAGATCCCCTCGTCCGTCTGCTCTTTCGGTCGTTCCCAGACGCTGACGCCGATGAAGGTAACCTTGCCGGCATGTTTGTGGGCCAGCTCAGTCAAATGGGGGATCGTGTTCCTGCACGGCCCGCACCAGGTCGCCCAGAACTCCACAATGTAGAGGTTGCCCGCGTCCAACGTCTCGACGGGCGTCCCCTTGAACCATTTGACAACCTTGAAGGCCGGCGCAGGCATTCCGACTCGCAACGCCGGGGGCGCCGCCTCGGCCGGAGCGGCAGCCTGCGGCGCCGGTCTGGGCTGGATCACCTTGGCAGGAACCACATTGGGCTCTTTGGCCGGGGTCTGTGCGGTTGCCACACTCGAAAAGCCAAATGCCATGGCGATCAGGCACGTTCTGATGCACGTCGATGTCATGAGACACACTCCTTCCACTGTTCCTGTGAACAACAAAACACAGACCGCATTATAGTCGCAAGCCCTGCAAGGCAACAGGACAAATCGCGAGTCCTCTCTTGTTTTCCCTACTCACAAACGGGTCTTGGAGCTATAATGGCCGGTGCTATGGAGAGAGCCGTCTACAGGATTGCCGATGCAAACTTCAATCGCGCACGCGAGGCGCTCCGCGTCATGGAGGAGTACTGCCGGTTCGGGCTCAATTCCGGCCCCCTCAGCGAGCGGGCCAAGAAGCTCCGTCACGAACTGTGCGCCGCGGCCGGCCCGCTGGACTCGGGCAAACTGCTCGCGGGACGGGACACGCTCGGCGACGTCGGCGTCGGCCAGAAGGTCGAGGGACAGCACCGGCGGACAACGCTGAAGGATTGCTTCACCGCCGCCGCCAAGCGTCTGACCGAGGCTCTGCGGGCCATGACAGAGGTGATCCAGATCGAGGATCGCGCGGTCGCGGAAGCGGTCGAACGCCTGCGATACGAAAGCTACACGCTGGAGAAAGACATCGTGCTGTTCAGCGAACCCATCGAAAAGTTTCATCGCGTCCGACTGTACGTGATCGTCACGAGCAACCTGCCGGCGGAGGTCCTGGCCCTGGCCAGCCAGTGCGCCACAGGCGGCGCCGACTGCATCCAATTGCGGGCCAAGGACATGCCCGACGACCGGCTGTTCGCCACCGCGGTCGAGTTCGTGGAGATCTGCCGGGAGATGGGAGCGATGAGCATCATCAACGACCGCGCGGATATCGCGGCCGCCGCAGGCGCCAACGGCGTACACCTCGGCCAGAATGATTTGCCCGTCGAGCAGGTTCGACGGATTCAGCTCAGTCCGCTGATTGTCGGCAAGAGCACGCACTCGCTCAGGGAAATCGAGTCGTCGCTCGCGGGACAGCCGAGCTACGTGAGTTTGGGACCGGTGTTCGCGACGCCGACCAAGCCGGACATCGAAATCGCCGGTCCCGAGTACATCAGGCAGGGCCTCGCGAAGCTCGAAGGGACCGGAATCAGCCATGTCGCAATCGGAGGCATCACCGCGGACAACGTCGAGCACGTAATCCGGGCCGGCGCCCAGCGGGTCGCCGTCTGTTCGACGGTCACGAAAGCGGCCGACCCCGCGGAAGCCTGTCGGCGTCTGAAAGACAGGCTCACGAGGGCCGGCGACGACGAGGACTGACAAAGCCAAAGCACGAATATCGAAACTCGAAATCCGAAACAAGCGCGAAGGATCCAAATTCAAGGCAGCTTGTTCGTAGTGTGCCCGTAAGGGCATATCTTTCTCGTGAGCGTGAGGAAGATAACGCCTTGCGGCGTCACTACAAGCGGCGTTTCGGTCATTTGAGATTTGTGCTTTGGATCTGTTTCGGGTTTCGTGCTTCGAATTTCGGATTTGTCTTCCACAGGAGGTTGAAGTCATGAGGCGAACAACTCACATCGGGCCAATGGCGATCATCGGGTCTTGGATCTTGCTGGCCGCATCGGTTGCCTGGGGCCAGCCCTTGTGGGATCTGGCGAAGTCGAACAGGGACACGCTGACGATCTCGACGCTGTTCACCGCCCAGGATGTGCGGGATCGCCTGTCGTCGGAGGCAGGGATCGACCAGGCGATTGCCTGGTGCAAGGACACCGGCGTGACACGGGTCTTCGTCGAGTCGTTCCGCGACGGCTACACGGCCGAGCGGGATTCGCTGCTGCACGCAAAGACACGGTTCCTCGAAGCAGGGATCGACGTCTCCGGCTGCGTGACCCCCACCAGCGTCGGGAAGAAGTCCACCGGCTGGGACCCCATCTCGTGCTACACCGACGAATCCACGCAGAAGCGAGTCCAGGAGATCTTCGAGTTCGCGGCGTCGCTCTTCGACGAGATCATGATCGACGATTTCTGGTTCACCGACTGCGAGTGTCCCGAGTGCCGGAAGGCCCGAGGGGACCAGCCCTGGTCCCAGTACCGCTGCGACCTCATGGTCAAGGTCAGTCGAGAGCGAATCCTGAAGCCCGCCCGCGCGGTCAATCCCAAGGTCCAGATCATCATCAAGTACCCCCAGTGGTACGACCAGTTCCACAATCGAGGATACGAGGTCGTGCGCGAGACCGCCGACTTCGACAGGATCTGGGTGGGCACCGAGACCCGCGACCCGGACAACGAACAATGGGGCAAGAAGGCCCAATACGAAGCCTACTACATCATGCGCTGGCTCGGCGAGATCGGCGGTCCCAAGTGCGGCGGCGGCTGGTTCGACCCCTATGGCACGCATGAAGACACCTACGTCGAGCAGGCCCGCCAGACGGTGCTGGCCGGCGCGAGGGAGATGCTGCTGTTCTGCTACGGTTCGCTCCTGCACGACACCGGTCCTGCCAATGTCGAGAAGCTCCGCACCGAAATCCCCGGCTTGTTCCAGCTCGCCGCGATGGTGCGGGGCAAGCCCATCAAAGGCATCGCTGCCCCCAAGCCCCCAAACAGCGACGCCCACAATGAGCAGTATGTCTACGACTTCGTCGGCATGTTGGGCCTGCCGCTCGTGCCCACGGCCGAGATCCGCACGGACGCCAAGGCCGCCTTCCTGCCGGTCCACGCGATGAAGGACCCGCAGTTGAACGACAAGCTCGCCGCCATGCTCAAGGCCGGCACACCCGTCCTCATCACAGACGGCCTGGCCGCCAAGCTCCCGCCGGAATTGGCAAACGACAAGAACCTGCTCACGCTCAAGGTCAACGGCAAGCCCAACAGCCTGCTGAACTTGACCCGCGACGACCTCAAGCCAATTCGCGAGAAGCTCCTCGCCCCCTTCGGCATCCGCTTCGACGCCCCGAACAAGGTCGCCCTGTACCTGATCGGCGACGACTGCATCGCCATCGAGAACTTCAACGACGAGGCGGTGAAGGCTTCACTGGGTGTTCCGACGTCATCGAAGCCGACGCGGATGACGCTACCGCCCAGCGCATCGGCCACCGCTATCCCTGACGAGGCCGGCCAATATGAACTGTCGATCCCGCCTCGAACGCTCGCAGTATTCACGTATTGACCGCTGGTGACAACGATGTTCAGGAAAATGAGTGTACTTTCTCTCGCTGTCACCCTGGTGGTGACAGCCATCATCCCGCGAGCGAACGCGAACACAGAGACATCTGTGTCACGACGTGTGTTGGCCTTCTACTATCCATGGTATGGAACGCCCGACGGGCCCGGTGGGGCCGGGCGAACCATCCATTGGGGCAATATGGACGCCGCCGATCATGACATCTCCGAGAGCACGCACTACCCGGCGCTCGGCGCATACGACTCGCACGATCCTGCGGTGATCGATCAGCATTGCCGGTGGGCGAAAGCCGCACAGATCGACACATTCATCGTGAGTTGGTGGGGGCACGGCGACTACACCGACCTCGCCATGCCCAGGATACTCAGCGCCTGCCAGACCCACGGACTGAAGGCGTGCATCTACTACGAGACAGTCCCGCAGCCCCAGACCGCCCAGACCGCCGCACAGGACATCCTCCGAGTGCTTGCCAAGTACGGGAGCCATGAGGCCTATCTGAAGGTGGACACTGCCCCCGTGGTGTTCATTTACGGCCGGGCCGTGGAGGAACTGGGGCTGCTGGGCTGGCGAGAGGCCGTCCAGCTCATCAAGGCCGGCCGCCGAACGGGGGCCACTATCCTGGGCGACCAATTCAGCTACGGCGCAGCCCGCGTCTTCGACGGTGTACACACGTACAACACCGCGGGCTCGTTGAGCAGCTTGTCGCTGGACGACGCGGAGAAATGGGCCGCCAACACGTACGCACACTGGGCTCAATTGGCCGACGAGGCGGAAGCGATCAGCACCATCACCGTCATCGCCGGCTACGACGACACGAAGATCCGCACGCCCGGCCTGGCGGTCGAGCGTTTCAACGGCGATCTCTATCGCATAGAATGGGAACAGGCAATCGCCGCCGACCCGCACTGGGTTCTCATCACCAGCTTCAACGAATGGCACGAGGGCAGCGAGATCGAGCCGTCGTTTGAGCATGGCGACAAATACGTCAAGCTGACCGCCCAATTCGCAGAGCGGTTCAAATCCACCCAGCGAGAGACCCACACCACCGTCAAGTCGGAGACCATCACACAGGAGCAGAAGGAGCAACTGCGCAGCACCCTGCGGAATGTGCGGATCGCCGTGCTCCCCGGCGCAGAGTCGATGGCCTTCTGGTGGCTGCTCGACCTCGGCGTCGATCTCGAACTTGTCACCTGGGAGCAAGTCGTCAGCGGTTTGAGTGCCCAGCAGTATCCGATGCTCCTCTACTGTGCCGGCGAGCGATATAGACGGACCGTACAGACGACGGGCGACGTGGACGAGGCGATAGTCGGCTATCAGAAGGCCGGCGGTTGCCTCGTCGCTCTGCCGTCGCAGCCGTGGCCGTTCTACTACGATGAGGCCGGCAACGCGGTCAATCAGAGCTATCGTTTCGGCCTGACGCTGCGAGGTGGATGGGAACGCCCGCCCAGCGGGACCGAGCTGCAGTTCGTCCAGGTTTCGCGCCGATTGGTCCATGTGCCGGCGGAGTCCGATTTTCCGACCTCGGGCGACCTCCGTTGGCGGCCGTTCTATGCGGGCGATCAGGCCGAGTACATCCCCTTCCTGCAACTCCAGGACGGCGCCGGCCAGTATCTCGGCGACGCGGTAATGTACGCTCGCCCCAAGCACGGCGGCCACGTAACCTACACATGGTTTGGCCTGCTCAACGGCCCCCACGCCGAGCCGATCCTCTACGATCTTTTCTCCTTCCTGGCCGACCACATCAGTCCATGACGACTACATGAAACACAGAACCCTCAATGCGACGGATGTGCCACGCCGCCCGCTCGCACTCCTGACAATTTGGCAGTCTGAGATCTGATGTCAACGCCGGGAGCCTCTGTCTCGTGGCCTTTCTCCGCGGACAACCGGCTTGAAAACGCACGTTTTGCGCTCCTTTTGCCCATCCAGGACCCTTGGCCCCAGAATTGCTGTCACACTCTCGCTCAGGCGGTTTCTCTAATGGAGAAGAGATCACAGCAGTCTCGTTCGTAACAGGGGATTTGCGATGTTCGAGAGAACGAAGAAGGACATCGAATTGCTTCGGGCCAGCCTTCAGGGCAGTTCGAAAGCGTTCGGCGTCCTGGTAGGCCGGTATCAATCCCTGGTATGTGCCATTACCTATAGTGCCACCGGCAGTGTGGAACGGAGCGAGGAGCTGGCTCAGGAGGTCTTTCTCCGGGCGTGGCGGAGCCTGAGCCAGCTCCAGGACTTGAACAAATTCCGGGGCTGGCTGTGCAGCATTGCCCGGAGCACCGTGCAGAACTGGTTCCGCGACCGCCATCGCGATGTAATAGGACGGGCGGCTCCCCTGGACGCCGTCGCAGACAGACCATCGGAGGAATCCGGACCTGAGGAGGCAGCCATGATCCAGGAACAGAAGGCCATCGTTCAACGAGCGCTGGCAGAGATCCCCGAGTCCCTGCGGGAGCCTCTGATTCTGTTCTATCGCGAGCAGAAGTCGATTGAGGAGGTGGCCCGCCAGTTCGATCTGACAGAGAATGCCGCCCGGCAGCGGATCTGCCGCGGGCGGAGTATGCTGCGCGAGCAGGTGGCCCGCATGGTGGAAACGACCATCGCACGCACCCGCCCAGGCAGGGCTTTCACAACAGCGGTGATCGTGTGCATCGCCGGCACGGCAGTCAGGAGCTCCGCGGCGGTCACGGTCGTGGGAGCAGCCTCGGCGGCGGGCAAATCGGCCGGCCTCGCTTCGCTGCTGTCGGGCACCACCGCGAAAATCGCGGCTATCGCGGCCGGCCTGGCGCTCGTCACGGCGGGCTTCCTGGCCTACCGGCAGTTCGTCAAGTCACCAGAGCCGGAAGGCGCAGACCTCGCGGCGGCAACCATTTCGCAGGAGTCTCTCACGGAAGCTCGTCCCAGCGTCCAGTTGGCGGCAATTGGCGCCATGCCGGGCGCGAAGCTGGATCCAGTCGTTCCGAGTGCAGCCACACCGTTCGAGTTCAGAGCCAAGGGGGTGCTCTGTGGTCTGGTCACCGATGTTCAGACGGGAGCGCCGGTCCAGGACGCCATCGTGCGGATCTCGTTGTCGCGCGTCTACCGCTGCCGCACTGACGCCAATGGCTTCTACAGCCTGGAGAGCATCCCCCAAGACGGCACCGCCAACCTGACGGTCGAGTCGAAGGAATACATCGGAGCGTCAGCCCAGGACCAGAATCGCGTCGTTTCTTTGAGTCCCGACAAACAGGCCGTGCAACACTTCCAGATACAGCGGGTCCGACCCTGAGAACGTGCATGAAGAGGCAATCGGATGCGCAAGGAAAAGGCCCCGCCGACTGCACGGGGCCTTTATGATTCCTACGCTCAGGCGTCCTCAGCAGGGGACGACATTCGTCGCGCAGGGGCCTTTTTTGCCCTGCCCGACCACGAACTCGACCGACTGGTTCTCGTCCAACGACGCGTACCCCTGGGTCTTGATCTCCGAGTGATGGACGAACAGATCCTGTCCGCCGTCATCCGGCGTGATAAACCCGAAACCCTTGCTTGCGTTGAACCACTTTACTTTACCTCTTGCCACAAACATACTCCTGAGACCGTCAACCGGTCTGCAAACATACTTTCCCTCTGTGCAGTATTGAAGGGGTAAACTCCGAGGGAGGAAAGCGTACTCCTTAACAAGACTCGCATTGTATCGGCTGCCCGGCCTCGTGTCTATAAAATAAAACTAGTTTTTCGAATTCGGTGCCCCACTGCGGGTTCTTGTCCTTCTCATCGGCCATCTTGCGGATCGACGGCCTGCGGATTATCCTGATATGGATTCCGGCAATCGTCTCGTGAATGACAGGATTGAGAGGGTATGACTCATGACGTGGACTGCACTGACGTTCACTGTGGTGTTGAGTATCGCGGGGGCTTGGGCCCAGGACCCCGATGCCGTTCCAGCGGAATCGGACTTCGGCAATTCCCAGTTGGCGGACGATTCGCGTACCAAGCCGGTTTCGGAGCCGCTGGCGAAGGGATCGATGGACCTTGCGAAGATCCCGTTCCAGATCGTACACGAGACGTACCGCGAGACCGCCGGCCGGCGCAACTGGGAGATCTTCATCATGAACGCCGACGGCTCGAACCCGGTCAATCTGACGAACACGCCGGGTATTGACGAGATGTATCCGCACGTCTCGCCCGATGGTACGAAGATCTGTTTCGTGACGGACGAGGGCCGCAGCCGCAGAGACAAGGTCCGCCACGTGTATTATATGAATATCGACGGGACCAACCGCGTTCACGTCGCCGCCAATGCCAAAGAGCCCTGCTGGTCGTTCGACAGCAAGAGCATCGCCTATGTGAAAGGCGAATACGAGCGATTCAGCACGCGCGAGTATGCCACGACCGGCCTGGCGTACTACCACCTTGACGGCAACTGGCACCAGCCGCACCAGAGTAGTGAGGAACTGCACCACCTCTATGCGATCTGCTGGTCGCCCGACAGTCGGTGGTTCGTCGCAGCCGTCGAAGGCGGCATGGGCTACAGCGACACGATCATCGCATTCGAGGCCTTCGGCAAGCGGGTCTTCGATCTGGAGAAATGGGGCGTTCGCGGATGCCGCCCCGACCTGAACTTCAACGCCACGCGGATGGTCTGGGGCGAAACCGACTGGAACCTGCAAACGGGCGAGGTCGACCTGAATGCGCCCGAGCCGACGGTCACGAACGTCCGGGATATTCTGCGAGTCGCCCGGCGGTCCAAAGTCTATCATGTGGACATCTCGCCCGACGGCAAATACATTACCTTCAGCTACGGCCCCTTCTCGGGCGGCCAGCAGGTGGGCGGGATGGCCGAGGGTTGGAACATCTGCGTGGGCGACCTGGACGGCAACTGGGTGCAGATCACGACGGACGGCCTGCACTACAAAGAGCCCGACTGGGTGCCACTGAGGAATTGATGATTTACGATGGATGATTGATGATTCGAGTATCCAGAGCACCGGCGCTGTGCGGGTGTTCGTAGTGACGCCGTAAGGCGGTATCTTCCTCTGGAGGAACGAGAGATGTCGGGACAGTACTGTATCGCAAAGCATGTGGCGTCGTTGTGCGTGATCTCCCTGGCGCCGCTGGTTGTGCCTCTCGCAGGCCGTGCCGCCTCCGAGGACGAGTCCCTTCGTCCCGGGACGGGAATCGATCTCAAGAGCATCCCGTTCAAGATCGTCTACGAGAGCCTGCTCCAGACGGACGGCAAGGAGAACTGGGAACTGGTGATGATCAACGCGGACGGTTCGAACCCCGTCAATCTCACCAGGACCGCCGACCTCGGCGAGATCTATCCGCACGTCTCGCCCGACGGGACGAAGATCTGCTTCGAGGGCGAGGAGGGCGAAGGCAGGAACAAAGTCCGCAGCGTCTACTACATGAACCTCGACGGGACCGGCCGGGTCAAGGTCGCCCACAATGCCCGCCAGGCGTGCTGGAGTCCCGACAGCAAGACCATCGCCTATCTCAAGGGCGAGTACGACCGTTACACGATCACCGACTACGCCAGCAAAGGCGTCTACTTCTACGATCTCAAGACCGCCCAGCACAAGGCGCACCCGAATGAGACGAAGCTGCACCACCTCTACAACCTGTGCTGGTCCCCCGACGGCAAGTGGTTCGTCGCGACCGTTCACGGCGGCATGGGCTTCGACCACGCGGTCCTCGCCTTCCCCGCGGACGGCATGGACATCTTTGACCTGACGCCGTTCGGAGTCACCGGGTGTCGTCCCGACTTCAGTCCGGATGGCAAGAAGATCACCTGGGGCCTGACCGACTGGGACCTGGGCGTCGGCACGTTCGACGTGACCAGCGGGACCCCCAAAGTGACCGACGTACACAAGATCGTCCAGTGCGACAAGGAGCACGAGACCTATCACACCGATTTCTCGCCCGACGGTCGATACATCACGTTCAGCTACGGGCCCGAGGCCAACGAGATGGGCGCCGGCCTGGCCCCCGGCTGGAACATCTGCATCACCGATCTGAACGGCCACTGGGTCCAGGTCACCACGGACGGACACCACAACAAGGAGCCCGACTGGGTCCCGCTCGCGGCCGGCAGCACAGACAAGTGATGGAATCGAGCTTCTCGAACGGGCAATTAAGGGCACCGACCCTGTTTTTGGAGAAAGGAAGGCATCGTGCATGGCCGCAGTTCCACAAACGTGTCTCTGGGAGTCCTTCTTCTCGCCGTAGTGGTCTTCGGTACGGGATGCGTCAACGTGCACCGAGAGAGTTCCGTGACGCGCGAAACCGTGGTCGCCGGCATCGGATCGGAGATGGGCATGGGCACGCTGCCCCTGCTGACCTCCGCGAGGACCCGCTCGATCGCCGCGGAGAACCCGACGGGCGAGAAAGGCAAAGGGGGCATGGCAGTCCCCAATCCTTCCGAGCCCAAGCGGGCCCCCTCCGCGGGGGCGGCCGCCGACCGGGGCCGGGGGTGGAGGGTGCGTCCCTTCCGGCGGGCCACCGCGGAACGGACCGTGACGTTGATGGACGTGGATGGGCCGGGGATCATCCAGCACATCTGGATGGTCGAGGGCATCAGCCGGGCGCACGTGCTGCGTTTCTACTGGGATCACGAGCCGACCCCGTCGATCGAGGTGCCCGCGCCGGACTTCTTCGCTGTAGGACACGAGAGGTTCGCCCGCGTCAATTCCCAGGCGGTCGTGGTCAATCCTCGCAACGCGATGAACTGCTATTGGCCGATGCCCTTCCGCAAGCACGCGAAGATCACCTTCACCAACGAGGCCGCGGAGGACCTGACCCTCCTGGCCTTCCAGATCGACTACGCCGAGACCCAGGTCCCCGCCAACGCGGGCTATCTCCACGCCCAGTGGCGACGGAGCAATTCCAGCGAACAAAATCCCTATATCATCCTGGACGGCGTCCAGGGCAAGGGCCGATACGTGGGGACGTTCCTGGCCTGGACGCAGCTCGAAAAGGGCTGGTTCGGCGAGGGCGAGATCAAGTTCTTCATGGACGGAGACACCGAGTTCCCCACCATCTGCGGCACAGGCACCGAGGATTACTTCTGCGGCAGCTACGGCTTCCCTGAATCCTACAGCACCGCCTACGCCGGGACCGTCCTGCCCAGCAACGACGCCGAGGTGCCCGGCTACTGGAGCCTGTACCGCTGGCACATCCTGGACCCCGTCTGCTACGAGAAGGACCTCCGCGTGACCATTCAAGCTCTGGGTTGGGGCTCGGACGGCAAGTACAAGAAGCTCTCGGACGACATCGCCTCGGTCGCCTACTGGTACCAGGTCGAGCCCCACGCGCCGTTCCCCACCCTGCCTGCATTGGAGAGCCGTCGTCCCTGGAAGAACCCACAATAGCATCGTGAGTTGTCGTCTTGTTATGTTCGACGAGCAAGGTATCTGGTGCGATGACGCGACTCTTGCACGACCACGATAGCTCCCTCTTCCAGTGCCAGGCCTGACTCTGCCAGCACCCTTGCCAATCGGTCTATCACATGCGGGGTCCGCGTGTTGTGAAGTCGGAACAGAACAACGCTCACTCTTTGGCCACCCGAGAGTGCAACAATCTCGCCAAAATCAAGGTCGAAGGTCAGAATGACTCGCGCCTCATATGCCGCTTTCTGGAATATCTCGCCGTTCGGCATCCGCTGGAGTCCTTCGTCGCGAAGATGGACGGCGTCGTGCCCTTCGACACGCAGCCATTGTACAACCCTCTGAGCCACTCCCATGTCCGCAAGGAATCGCATCGCTTCCCTCTACGCCGTATGCACCTCTTCCTGAGCCAGCCATGCGGCATATCCGAGCGCCTGCTGGATGTCCTCAGCTTCCAGGTCCGGGTAGTCCGCGAGAATCTCCTCCCGGGTTGCGCCGTGTGCAAGCTGACCTACAATGACCGAGACCGGAATGCGCATCCCGCGGATGCAGGCTCGTCCTCCCATGATTTGTGAGTCGAATGTGATCCGGTCTAATAGTTCCATAAGAACGCTCCTGAAGGCATACCTGGTATTATACCATGCCTCTTGCCAGAGCGGAACAGCGACCTTTGTTCTTTCGCGATTCTGGAGCACTATGTTATCATAACGGGCGATGTCGCGATGGTTTGACAAGCTGTTGTGGTTCTGCGTGTTGGCCCTGGCACTTCCCGCCGGGGCGGCCGAGCCCAGTGCAACGCCCGTGCCCGCCGGCTGGTTCGACGCGGCCAAGGCCGATCTCCGCGTGTTTCCCGACCGGCTCATGGCCGATGCCAAAGCTACGTTCTTCAACGGGGACAATCTGGCCCTCCTGGCCTGGGCGGGACTCGCCAGCGTCGCGATGAACAACGGTAACGCCGACGACGATGTCGCGGATCATTTTGCCAAGCACGACACATTCGGCACGTTCAGCGAAGACGCTCTTTTCATCATCGGCTCGCCCGTCACGCACTTCGCCGGCACGGCGCTCTGGTACTTTCTGGACGCTGATCGCGGGGACGACCCGGGCCGACAGAAGGCCGTGACGATGCTCTCGGCCCTGACAATCACCGCAACCGTCACGGGCGGACTGAAGATGATCCGCGACAACGATCAGCCCGACGGCCAAAGCTGGGCCTGGCCCAGCGGCCACACCTCCAGTTCGGTCGCGGTCGCGTCGGTGCTGCACGAATTCTACGGCCTGAAGGTGGGTCTGCCCGCCTACGCAGTTGCAGGCGTCGTCGCCTGGCGAATGATGGACGACGGCGACCACTGGGCCAGCGACGTGCTCTTCGGCGCGACTCTCGGCTGGGTCGTCGGTCACACGGTAGGCCGGCGCCACGGTTACCCCGAGATCGGGGGCTTCGAGATCGAGCCCTACTACGGCAACCCCCAAACCCCGGCCGTCGGCATCAGTCTGGCGAGACGATTCTGATCCCATCCTACAAACACGAGAGGAAGATCATGCCTTTTCCACGAAAGTTCAAACACCTCCTGGAAATCGAGTTGAACGATGTCGAAACACCAGACTATGTCTGGATCACCTACGCAGTCCGCGCCGTAGAGAAAGACGGGTGCTGTTGGGCCGGCTGGATGATCGAGGCTGCCTTCAAGAAGACCCCGGAAGGACACCCAACCGCCAGCGGCGACAAGCTGCTCCCGGCCATGAACAATCAGGTGTGTCCACGCTGCGGTAAGACTCTGTTCCGCACAGAGGCTTCGTTGAGGATGGTGCCATCGACAGATCAGGAACCTCCGCACAACGCGGGGGATCAACCCTCTATACCGATGACGTACGAAGACTGAGAACCTACGAAGCCGGATCGACAGGCACAGGCGCCCGTTCGAAGTCATTCGCCGCCATCAGGGTCTGCGGCTTGAGGGCGGCCAATCACCAGAAATCCCACAGGCCTCTTCGTACAAGCCCTGGTCAGCACATCCATATGGGAAACTCCGGCCATGTCGCAATCCAATCGGACCCTGAACAAACAGCTTGCATTAGCATGGATTCCGTGTTATCATGTTACTATGATACGGTCATTCAAGAACACCGGGACCGAAGACGTGTTCAACGGCAAGAACACAGCGCAGGCTCGACGCACCTGTCCACAGCACATAGGGCGAGTGGCGGCCCGAAAGCTCGATCAGCTCGATTCCGTGGGCTCGTTGGATGAGTTACGCATACCGCCCGGCAACCAGTTGGAGGCTCTCAAGGGCGGACGGAAAGGGCAGTACAGTATTCGTATCAATGACCAATACCGCGTCTGCTTCACCTGGGTCGAGGGCGAACCGGACGAGGTTGAAATCGTGGACTATCATTGACACAGCCAAAGGTGAGGCAAATGATTCGCATACCCACGCATCGTGTTCCGACACATCCGGGCGAGATGCTCCTGGAGGAGTATCTCAAGCCCATGGGACTGACACAGCGTCAGTTGGCCCAAGCCATTCATGTCCCCTATCAAAGGATCAACGAGATCATCAACGCTCGTCGCGGGATCACGCCGGGCACTGCCCTGCGATTGGAGAAGTTCCTCGGGATGTCATCGAGTTTCTGGATGAACCTGCAATTGCGATGGGACCTGTACCACGCCCACGCACAGGAAGAAAAGGAACTGACATCCATCGAACCGTACGCCGCCACAACGCCCCGCTGACTCTCATGTGGGCATCGACGTAATCCTCGCCGATTCCACAGTCAATCCGCCGGATAGTCTCGTTTCACGCACTGCACACTTGCTTTCCGCTGCGTTCTGCGGGAGAATTCACCATCAGAGCATTTCTGCTACCCCCGTTGGAGGTGAAAAGGATGGTTCAGTTCAAGACAATCGTTCTGGCGCAGATGATCGCGGTTTCGAGCGTTGCCGCGAGTTGGACACAGTCGGGCGGCAACGTGCGGGTCGTGGACCTGCGATGCGAGTATCAGACGAATCCATTGGGCATCGATGCGACGCAGCCGCGACTGAGCTGGAAGCTTCAGTCACAACAGCGAGGGCAGAAGCAGACTGCCTATCAGATCCTCGTGGCGACTGACGAAGCCCTGTTGGCCGAAGGCAAAGCAGATCTCTGGGACAGCGGCAAGGTCGCATCCAGCCAGTCCGTTCACGTCGTCTACGTGGGCAAGCCCCTGGCTTCGCGGACCTGCTGCTATTGGAAGGTCCGAGTCTGGGACAAAGACGACCAGGCGTGCGATTTCAGCAAGCCGTCCCAGTGGGAGATGGCCCTGCTCGACGAGGCCGACTGGAAGGCCCGATGGATCAATGACGGCAAGGCCAATCCGAAGAACGATGAGGACTTCTACAAGGAAGACCCCGCGCCGCTGTTCCGAAAGTCGTTCGAACTGCCGAGGACCGTGAAGAAGGCACGACTCTATATCACAGGCTTGGGTTACTACGAGGCGCATCTCAACGGCCGGCACCTCGGCGACAGTTCCCTGGACCCCGCCTGGACCGCCTATTCCAAGCGCGTGTTCTACAGCGTCCACGACGTCACCGACTTCCTGCTGGACGGGAACAACAGTCTGGCGGTGACCTTGGGCAACGGCTGGTACAATCCCCTGCCCCTGCGGATGTGGGGCCATCTGAATCTTCGCGAGCACCTGACCATCGGTCGGCCGCGGTTTATCGCACAACTGGAAATCGAGATGGACGACGGTTCGCGGACCACCGTCGTCAGCGATGAAACGTGGAAGGTCACACAGGGTCCCGTCCTCCGCAACAACATCTATCTGGGCGAGGTGTACGACGCCCGTCGGGAGGTTTCCGGCTGGGACCAGCCGGACTGCCAGGATGCCGACTGGGCGCACGCCGCAATCGCCACGGAACCCATCGGAAGACTGCAGGCCGAGCCGCTGCCTCCGATCCGGCTGACCGCAACAGTCCACCCGGTGAAGATCACGGAACCCAAGAAAGGCACGTTCATCTTCGACATGGGACAGAACTTCGCCGGCTGGCCCATGCTCGCCGTGTATGTCCCGACCGGCACGCAGATCACCCTGCGGTACGGCGAACTCCTGAACAAGGACGGCTCGCTGAATCCCATGACCAGCGTCTGCGGACAAATCAAACGGGCCTCCGCGGGCGGACCGGGCGCCCCGGAGATCGCCTGGCAGAGCGATACGTACATCGCCAAAGGCAAGGGCATCGAGGTCTACATGCCTCGCTTCACGTTCCGCGCGTTCCGCTACGTGGAGATGACCGGTTATCCGGGGACTCCTGCGCTGGCGACGCTGGAGGGACTGCGTCTGAACACGGACGTGACCGAGGTCGGCAGGTTCGAGTGCTCGAACGAGCTGTTCAATCGCATTCAGACGATGTGCCAGTGGACGTTCCTGAGCAACATCTTCAGCGTGCAGTCGGATTGCCCTCACCGGGAGCGGTTCGGCTACGGCGGCGACCTCGTCGCGACCTGCGACGCCTTCATGCTGAACTTCGACATGTCGCGATTCTACGCGAAGGCCGCTCAGGACTGGCAGGACAGCACCCTCGCGGACGGCATGCTCACGGACACCGCGCCGTTCGTCGGGATTCAGTACTGCGGCGTCGCCTGGGCGATGGCCCACCCCCTGCTGCAACAGCAGCTCTATCAGTACTACGGCGACCGGCGACTCGTCGAGGAGCAGTATGCCGCCTCGAAACGCTGGTTCGACCTCGTCGCCGGCCGGACCCCGGACCACATCATCAAGGAGGGACTCAGCGACCATGAGGCGCTGGTCCCCGCCCCGGCGCCGGAGATGGTGACGCCCCTGTACTGCGAAAGCGCGCGTCTGCTCTCGCGATTGGCCCGCATCCTGGGCCGGGAGCAGGAAGCACAGTCTTACACCGACCTCGCAGAAACGATCAAGAAGGCCTATCAGGACAAGTTCTTCACGGAGCAGATCGGCCGCGTCCCGCCGGGCACACAGGCGAGCCAGTCCTTTGCGCTGCAACTGGATATGCTCTATGAACCGCAGCAGCAACTCGCCCTGCAGTACCTGGTCGACCAGATCACCAAACGCGACGGCGGGCGTCTGACGACCGGCATCTTCGGGACGCGGTACCTGCTCGAAGTGCTCTCTCGCAACGGCCAGGCGAGTCTGTCCTACGACCTCGTCAACCGCAAGGAGTTCCCCGGCTGGGGACACATGCTCGAAAACGGCGCCACGACGCTCTGGGAGCATTGGGAGTTCAGCGACAATACGTATTCGCACAACCACCCTATGTTCGGCTCGGTCAGCCAGTGGTTCTTCAACTGGCTGGGCGGCATCCAGGCGGACCCGAAGGCGGTGGGCTTCGACCGTATCATCATCCGCCCGCAGATCGTCCGCGACTTGACGTGGGTCCGCTGCGGATACGACTCCGTTCGGGGTCTGATCCTCAGCAAGTGGCGCCGCGATGGCGAGACGCTGCATCTGGATGTGACGATTCCCGTCGGCACGACCGCAACGGTGTACTTGCCCGCGAAAGACACTGCTGAAGTGACCGAATCCGACAAGCCGGTCGCTCAGGCAGTCGGCGTGCGCCCGCTCGGTCGAGAGAACGATTCGATGACTCTCGAAATCGAGTCGGGGAGCTACACGTTCACCGTCAAGAACCGTCAAGAACAGCGATAAGGAGCACAGAAATGACTCGGCGAACCACGATTCTCCTCCTGCACACCATCGTCGTCTCGGCCGCGGCTGCGGACATGCCCAAGGTGGCTCTGCCCCTGGCACAACTCCGCAGCAACGTGCGCGTAACCGACCTGACCTGCGAGCACATGCGAAGCCCGCTGGGCGTCGATGTCGCCGAGCCTCGACTGAGCTGGAAGCTCCAGTCGCCCTGGCGAGGCCAGAAACAGACCGCCTATCAGATCCTCGTCGCGACGGACAAGTCCCTGCTGGCCGACAATCGGGCCGATTTGTGGGACACCGGCAAGGTAACCTCCGATCAGTCGATCCTCATCCGGTACGCGGGCCGGCCGCTGACCTCGCGAGTCGTCTGCTACTGGAAGGTCCGGGCCTGGGACAAGGACGACCAGCCCAGCCCGTTCAGCGAGGTCGCCATGTGGGACATGGGCCTGCTGAAGCCCGAGGACTGGAAGGCCCAGTGGATCAGCGCCCCCGGCAGCGACGACGACAAGAGCCCCAAGCCCGCGCCGCTGTTCCGCAAATCGTTCGTTCTCACCAAGCGACCCGTCAGCGCGCGCGTCTACATCTGCGGCCTGGGTTACCACGAGCTTCGACTCAACGGCGAGAAGGTGGGCGACCACGTTCTCGACCCTGCGTTCACTCGCTACGACAGGCGGGCGCTCTACGTCGTCCACGACGTGACAAAACAGCTCCGCAAAGGGTTCAACGCCCTGGGCGTCATCCTCGGCAATGGCTGGTACAACATGCACACACGGGCGGTCTGGGACTTCGACAAGGCCCCCTGGCGGGACCGGCCGGTCCTGCGGTGCCAGCTCGAAATGACCTTCGACGACGGCTCGACCAGAGTCATCGCCAGCGACGCGACCTGGCGGGTTTCGACGGGTCCGATCGTCTTCGACAGCATCCGCAACGGCGAGATCTACGACGCCCGGCTGGAAAAGGCCGATTGGGATGACCCTGGCTGCGACGACAGCAACTGGCCGCTCGCGCAGATCGATTCCGGCCCGAAGGGCGAACTGCGAGCCCAGCTCATGCCCCCGATCCAGGTCACCGACACGTTGAAATCGGCCAAGCTCACCGAGCCCAAGCCCGGCGTGTACGTCTTCGACATCGGCCAGAACCTGGCGGGGTGGGCCAGACTGAAGGTCTCCGGCCCCACGGGGACGGAAGTCGTCATACGCTACGGCGAGCGGCTCAACAAGGACGGCACGCTCGATCAAAAGGACATCGGCCAGCACATCAAGACCGGCAAGGCTCAGACCGACACCTACATCCTCAAGGGCCAAGGGACCGAGGTCTGGGAGCCGCGATTCGTCTATCACGGTTTCCAGTACGTCGAGGTGACCGGCCTGCCGGGCAAACCGAGCCTGGACACCATCGAGGCCCGCGTCGTCCACACCGCGTTCGACAAGGCCGGCTCGTTCGAGTGCTCCAACGATCTATTCAACCGAATTCAACGCAACACGCTGTGGTCCTACGTGAGCAACTTCGTCGGCTATCCGACCGACTGCCCCCATCGGGAGAAGAACGGCTGGACGGGCGACGCCCACCTGGCCGCCGAGACCGGACTGTACAACTTCGACTCTGCTGCCGCCTACGCCAAGTGGATGAACGACTTCAAGGACGAGCAGCGGGACAGCGGCGAGCTGCCGGGCATCGTGCCCACGAGCGGCTGGGGCTACGCCTGGGGCAACGGTCCCGCCTGGGACAGCGCCTACGTCCTGATCCCGTGGTATCTCTACGAGTACGAGGGCGACGCCCAGGTCCTCGCGGACCAGTACAACCGGCTCCAACGCTACGTGGACTATCTGACAAGCAAGGCCCAGAACCACATCGTGTCCATCGGCCTGGGCGACTGGGTGCCTGCGAAATCCAAAACGCCGGAGAAGGTAACCTCGACCGGCTATTACTATTGCGACGCACTGATCGTGTCGAAGACCGCCGCGATGCTCGGCAAGACCGAAGACGCCAGGAAGTACGGCGATCTGGCCCTGAAGATCCGCGACGCCTTCAATCGCGAGTTCTTCCAGAAGGACACCGGCCTCTACGACGGCGGCACGCAGACCGCGATGAGCTGCGCCCTGTATCACGGCCTGGTCCCGCCGCAGGAACAGCAGCGAGTCCTGAACAACCTCGTCGCGATGATCGAGAAGAACGACGGCTACCTCGACGCGGGCATCCTGGGCACCAAGTACCTCATCGACTGCCTGACTGCCGGCGGCCGGGCCGACATGGTCTATCGCATGGCGTCTCAGACCGGTTACCCGAGTTGGGGCCGCTGGCTCGACGAAGGGGCCACGACGCTCTGGGAGCAGTGGGATGGCGAGGCCTCCCGCAATCACATCATGTTCGGGCACATCAGCGCCTGGTTCTATCAGGTCCTGGGCGGCATCGTGCCCGATCCGAAAGCGGTCGGCTTCAAGCACTTCGTCATCAAGCCGCAACTGCTGGGCGACCTCGCCTGGGTCCGCGCCGAGCACGAGTCCCCCTACGGCACGATTCGAAGCGACTGGGACATTCGCGGCAGCAAGATCGTGCTGAAGATCGCGGTGCCCGTGAACACCACCGCGACCGTCTACGTCCCCAGCGACAGGCGGACTGCAATCGCCGAAGGGCCCGACTACCTCCACGTAGGCGGCCATGCGAAGTTCCTCCGCGTCGAGGACAACTACGCGGTCTTCGAGGTCGAATCCGGGAGCTACGAGTTCGTGTCACAACTGCCTGCGGAGAAGGCACAATGAAGACACAGAAGACACACTCGGTGGTGGTGATATCCCATCATGCCTGACCCGCGCAAGATCAAGCTGGTAATCGCCTATGACGGCACGGACTACCACGGCTGGCAGATCCAGCCGGGCTATCGAACCGTGCAGGGCACGCTCTGCGAGGCCGCCACAGCGATGCTGCGGAATCCGACCGCGGTGCAGGGGGCCAGCCGAACCGATGCGGGCGTTCATGCGATAGGCCAGGTGGGTCTGATCAAGACGACGAACCCCATCGTCCCGGAGCACCTCGCTCGGGGACTCAACGAGTTCCTGCCGCGAGATATCGCCGTGCTGAGTGCGAAAGAGGTTGGGCCGGACTTCGATCTCAACGGCGATGTCACGCGCAAAGCCTATCGATATAAGATCTACACCGGTCGAATCCGCCCGGTCCGCCAGATTCGGTTCTGCTGGCATTACCCGAGTCGGCTGGCCGTCGAGGCCATGCAGGCCGCGGCGCGTTTCTTCGTCGGATCGCGCGATTTCCGCTCGTTTGCAGCCGCTCTCGAACCGGGGGAGAATACCGTGCGGACCTTGCACCGCTGCGCGGTCACCACAACCTGCGGCGGCGATCCCGACACGATCACCATCGACCTCGAAGGCGACGGTTTTCTGCACCACATGGCCCGCATCCTGGAGGGGACCCTGGTCGATGTCGGACGCGGGCACTGGCGCCCCGAGGACATGACGGAGATGCTGGCAGCCCGAGACCGCCAGGCAGCAGGACACCTCGCCCCGGCCGCAGGCCTGTGCCTGGAGTGGATCAGATACCGCCAGGACGAGTCCGGCGACGAGTCGGATCACTCGGCCCGTTCGTAGCGTGCCCGCGAGTCTTCATCCACCCTGGAGCAGGGAGTTCAGAAAACCGCCGGCGGGCCCCTTGGCGTCGAACTTCAGATCCGCCAGACGGGTCTTGCCCATCCACTCCACCGTCACGCGGACGGAGTCCTTCCGGGCCTGCTGCGCATCGGCAATCAGCTTCTCCAGAGTCGCGACGCTATCGACGGACGTGCCGTCGACGGCCCGGATCAGCTCAAAGGCGTTGATCCGAGCCAGGGCTGCAGGCGTGCCCTGCTCGACCTTCGTCACCACCACCGCCGGCTCCTCCGGTTTCAATCGCAGGGCGGCGCGAACCTCGTACGTGAGGTCCTTGACCGTCAGGCCGAGCTTCTCGTTCTTGTACTTGGCGGCGCTGAGCATATCCCGCGGGGCCTGCTGGATCGTGAACTCCTTCTCCAGGGTCTCGACGCCGTGGATGTAACGGAGCGTGACTGCAGTGCCCTGCCCGATGTCGGCGAGGAGACCGGTCAGGTAGTTGTCCCGGCTCGGCCACGGCCGCATGCGAGGCATCTGGTATCCCATCGCAGCGAATTCCTTCGGGATGTCCGCTTCGTCGATGTCGGGCCCGCCGTAGTCATCCGACTCGCCGGCTCGCAGCTCGATCGGCCACGGCGTCCCCGGCACGGTGATCGTCAGCAGGATATCGCCCTCGGTCAGACCCATCGCAGCGGCAGGCGAACCCTCGTACACGCGGTTGACCATCAGGCCGATCTGGCCGTCCTCCGTGGGCTCCCGCAGACCCATCTGCTTGATCATCTCCTTATCCGGAGCGGTATACTCGACGCCCAGCCAGACTCGACGTTTCTGCTCGTCTTTGTCCAGGTGGCGAATGTGCGGATCGCAGGCAGCGGACAAATCGCCCAGGGTGCGGGCCATCTGGGCGGCGTCGATCAAACGGCTATCGGTCGCGTAGCCATACGGCATGCTCGAACCCAGCACCGCCCTCATGCGAGATCGCAGGAAGGAGGGCAAGCCGGAGGGCATGAAGCGTTCGTGGTCCGCCCCGAGCAAATGGGGTTCGAGCCGGGCGTTCTCGTGTCGGGCTTGCGCACAGAAACCGACGAGGGCGCCGTGGCGATCCAGCAGCCAACTGCCGTCCGGGACGGACCGCTCCGCCACACGGTACCACAGGTCCTTGTACCCCTGCTCTTCGTTGATCCAGCGGCTGGACTCGGTTCGCACGTCCTTGCCGCCCAGCTCGCGAGCATAGACCGCCCAGAAGGGCTCCATCCGCGCAAGCACCCCGTCGGGCGAGAAGGCGACGGTCCGAGGCAGCCGGCCCTCCTGCAGCTCGATCACCGTCGCGGCGTACTCCTTGAGAACGCCGACGAAGTGGGCGGGAACCTCCGCGCCGTCGATCAGGACCGTGATCGTATCAATTCCAGCAACCAGCTCCTTGGGCAATCCCTCCGGGATGAGCAGCCTGCTCCCCGCAAAACCCAGGGCAAACACCGTCTTCTCCTCGCCCTCCTCCGACTGCGTGTAACGAGATCGGAATCGGTAGGGAATCGCGTACTCCGAGTCATCGTCCTCCTGCGGGTCGGGACGAGGCATAATCCGGACTTCGTAGATGTTCTTTCCGAAGTCCTCCTGCAGCTTGCGCTCGAGTTCCCGAAGCTGTGCATCGGGAACACCCGGATCGGCAAGGACGTCCTTGCCTCGCCAGGCGGGCTCGCCGGGACCCAGGTCGATCGCGTCGAGGCAGGTGACGCCGACCGGAGAGCCCTCGTTGTTGCACAGCACCGCGACATCGGACACGCTGGAGACTTGCAGGCAGTCGCGGCCGCCGTCGGCGCCCAACCAGTCGCGGCCATACCTGCACGGATCGACATACAAACGGTAGTGCCGATCCAAGCCCAGAGCCGCACTGAAGAGCTTCGTCTGCGGGGTGATCCGCTCGCATTCGGCAAAGGCCAGGGGCTTCCAGCCCTTGGGCAGACCACCCTCGATCCGCAGGATGCGGCCGGACGTCTTGACCAGCAACCGGTCGGGCTTGGCCGCAGCGACGGTCCCGCCCGGCCCCTTGACCGTGATGTGATCGACGACCTCCCAGTGAGCCGCCTCCCGATCGGACGTGAAGATCTCGCCCTGGTCACTGAGGATCACGCCAATGGTGTCCATCGTGTTGCCGTCCAGGATGTTCCGGAGAACGGATCGTTGCCCAAGTTCGGATTCCTCGCCGTCGAGGTGCGGCCGGCCGCTCTTTTTGAGGTGGTAGCGGACCACGACGAAGCTGCCGCTCGTCTGCTCGTAGATCTTCTGCGAGGGCTCGTCGCCCTCCTTGGGGGCCGACCACGCCGCGGACCCGCACACCCCGAGGACCATCCACACACCAACCACTGCCGCCATCGCTGCTCGCATGTCTTGCCTGTGCATCTGTTCATTCCTCTTCATAGTCACGACGGTAGTCCAGCACGATCCACTTCCGCAGTCCGGCGCGGAGCACTTCGACGACCACCTTCTTCTCACGCTTGTCGTCCCGGAGGACTCGCTCGTACACCCGCTTGACGTCCGCGATGGTCTCGACGGCCTCCTTGTCGATCGTCAGGAGGATGTCCCGACGGCTCAGGCCGGAAGTCTCTGCGTTGCCGGGATAGCGGGTGCCCTGGATATAGACGCCCTTCTCCCGCAGGTAGTAGAGCTGCGGAGTCAGGTACTTGTTGATTTCCTTGACGGTCATGTTCCACCGGCGGCAATCGAAGTCTTCGCCCTCGGAGACGCCCTTCTGCTCCGGCGTGACCTCGATCCGCACCCGCTCACTGCCCCGCTGGAATTCCATGGCGACGGGTTCGTCGATTGGGAGGTCCGCCAGGCGGCGCCAAATCTCCGGCAGCATCTCCGCATAGGCGCCCTCGACCGCGTCCTCTCCAATGCTCACGAGGATGTCGCCTGCCCGCACGGAGGCGCGTGCGGCGGGACTGTTCTCCTCCACGCCGGCAATCAGGACGCCTCGCTCGGCCTCGACGAATGTGTTGCTGTGAAAGTCCTTCAGCGCCTGGAGACGCAGGCCGGTGTAGGCCCGGATGACCCGACCGTCGCGTTTGAGCCGCTCAGCGGTGTCCTGGACCGTGGACGCCGGGATGCTGAAGCCCAGCCCGCTGCCCTCGACGCCCAGCGTGTTGATGCCGACGATGGCGCCGCTGGTGTCGATCAGGGGCCCGCCGCTGTTGCCCGGGTTGATCGCGGCGTCCGTCTGGAGCCACGTGTTGTACTTGTACTCGGTCTCGAACCCGATGTACCGCTGGGCGTTCGAGATGATGCCCAGGCTGATGGACCGCTGGAAGCCGAACGGACTGCCCAGGGCCATGACGAAGTCGCCCTCATGCACCTTCGTCGCATCGGCGAACCGGGCCGACGGATACGACCGCCCCTCGGGCAAGGCCGGCAGCTTGAGCAACGCCAGGTCCGTGTCGCGGTCGGAGCCGATCAGCTCGACCGGAACCTGACGCTTATCGTGCAGGACGCAGTTGATGGTCACCGCCTTGTCCACGACATGCCAGTTGGTCACGGCGTAGCCGTCGGGACTGACGATGACGCCCGAGCCGAAGACCTCCTGGTGCTTCTTCTCGCCGCTGCCGTAATCGACGACGATGGGTTTGACGAAAATCAGAGCGGGGAACACCTCCGATTTGGCCCGGCTGATGATCTCGCGAAAGTCCCCATGCTCCTGGCCTGCCGCCGGACCGGGCGGAAGCCAGGGGCTCGCGGCAGCGAACAGGATCATCAAAGCGTGTGCTGACATTCGTCTGATACAGTCTGACATTCGGATTTCCCTCGGGTAACAAGCTTGTCCACACCTTGCCATGGCAGCGGTTGGTCGGAAATCGCACGCATCGAACTGCCAGGCCTTCTCTCGGGCCTCGCTTCGACACGAACGTCGGTCCTCCCGCGTCGATCAAGCTACTCGCCCAGCCCCCCCTGGGGCAAGCGAATTCTCGCATGGGGACGGTCGCGGGGTACATGAGACTGTATCCGCGCGTGCAACGACCGGTTCGCGAAGCCCCTGGATTGTCATCCCCGCGAAAGCGCAAAATCCACGTCCCGGGACACGTCACATACCATGTCTTCTGGATTCCTGCTTGACTTGGAGCGGCCTTCGGCCGCAACCCAAGTGCTTGTTATGGAGGAACGGACGGACCGATCCGGAATCCGCCGCGGTGCGGCGGGAGTTTGACGCTTTGGAGCCACCGACAGTAAAGGGGACGGCAACATCCGCCGTGATGCGCCAAACCTGCAAGCGAGCGTCTCGCTCGCGTCTACGCCGGAGGCTGCAATGCGAAAAACTCCCCTCGCACGGCCGCTTCGGGTGTGCCCGCCATCGATGGGAGTGGACGGTCCGATTCCCATATATCGGGGGCAATGTGCGTGTCCTGTCCGAAATGCTTGTCAGGAATGCAAAGATGTCGCGCCTTTGCCATGCAGGAACGACAGGGTCCGGGCAGCGCCTCGCTGCGCGACAGGAGGATCCAACTGCGGCCGCGCATGCAAGGTCCTCAAGTTGGGCGACCCGGCGGATTCCCCAGAGCGGACGATCCACGAGAACAATTGTGAAGATTATCTCCATTTCTCTCTTGACAACCGATTACGGATGTAATACGATGCAAGCGGATTACGGATGTGATTGAAGGGAGTGCCTTGTGAAGAGATTACCCAGAATTTCGGATGCGGAGTGGCTGGTGATGCAGGTGTGCTGGTCAACGCCGGGCCTGACCGCCGACGAGGTCGTCGCAACCCTCAAGGGCAAGGTCGCCTGGAGCGCCAAGACCGTTCGCACCCTCATCAACCGGCTGCTCCAGAAAGGAGCCCTGACGTACAAGAAGGAGGGACGCAAATACCGGTACTGGCCCGCGGTCAGCCGGGAAGCCTGTATCCGACAAGAACGTCAGTCCTTCATCCATCGCGTCTACGGCGGCACCGTCAGGCCCATGTTGGCTGCGCTCATCGAGGATGCCCGGCTGTCGCCGGAGGACATTGAGGAACTCAAGCGGATGCTCGATCAAAAAGGAAAGGCGTAGAGATGGCGGCTGCCGAGACGTGGTTGGCTCCCCTGCTCACCTGGCTCGTTCGGGCGAGCATGCAGGCAAGCGTACTGATTGCCCTGATTCTCCTGATTCAGAAGCTCGCCGGCCGATGGCTTGGCGCACGCGGCCGCTGTTGTCTCTGGCTTGTGCTCATTCTTCGCATGGCCATCCCCTGGGCGCCCCAGAGCGGCCTGAGCTTGTACAACTTCCTGCCTTTCTCGCTGCACAACAAGCACCAGTTCGGCATCGGGCGCGAGGTGGGGACTCTCTCCGCGCCGAGAGAAAGGCCGCGTGCGAGCAAATCGCTTCTCGACACCGGCTCGGTGGCCGATAGCACGGCGGACACCCACCCCACAGCCGAGAGCCGGCCGCGGGGTACACGCCTGGAGGCCGCGACAGTCCCCTTGCTCTTGCTGTTCTGGCTGGCGGGCGTCTGTGCTCTGACCGGCTACGTCGTCGTGAACAAGATCCGCCTCCACAGCATTGTCCGTCGAGGGCGGCCCGTCACGGACCGGTGGATCCTTGGCGTGCTTCGAGAGTGCAAGGACCTGATTGGGATGCAGGTCCCGCTTGGGCTGATTGCAACAGACCAGGTCGGCTGCCCCGCCTTGTGCGGGTTCCTGCGACCTCGTCTGTTGCTGCCCAAGGAGACGCTGGCCGTACGGGACCGAGACGAGCTGCACCACATCTTCCTGCACGAGCTGGCCCATCTGAAACGCCATGATCTGCTCCTCGGGCACGTCATGAGTCTGTTGCACGTCCTGCACTGGTTCAATCCGCTGATTGCATTGGGCTTCAGACAGATGCGAGCGGACCGTGAACTGGCCTGCGACGCCATGGCTTTGTCTGTACTCCATCCGGACGAAAGGGTCGCCTACGGACAGACTCTCGTCCGCCAGATCGAACGCCTGCTGGCCTCCCAGTGGCGCCCGGTCCTGCCGGCCCTGTGCGGGGAGAAGGCCCGGATCAAACAGCGGATCGCCATGATCGCCCGGTTCAGGAGAGAGCACTATCGGTGGTCGCTGCCGGCGATCGGACTGGTGATGTGCCTGGCCTGCGTGGGACTGACCGATGCGCTCCCCGGCCGGACCGTGCCTCCCCCCTCGAACCCCTGGGACGCCTACGCCCGAGGGGACTTCCCGACGACGCACCAGGACAAGCACGCGAATATTGTGAGGGGCTGCTTCATCAACGGGGAAACGGGCAAGTACCTGGTGGTAGATGGCGAGACAGTCACATGCGCCGACGAACCGGGCGAGGCGGGCCTGTGGGAATTCCGATATGACGAGGATTTCGGCAAAGAGACCGATATCGTCTTCTTCTACTCCGTTGCCGCCGGTAAGTATCTGACCTGCGACAGCAAGGGGAACCTGGCCGTCAACTGCCCTGACCCGGACGAGACAGCACGCTGGAATGGCATAAGCGAAGCGCGGGGCGTCTGGATCAGACCCGATATGTTCAAGGACAGGCATCTCTTCGTGAACGGCGAGGGCCGTGTCGTCGCGGCCCCAAAAAACACGGACCCGCGCTCCTGGTGGGATACCCACTCGGTTTGGAGAGTCAAGACATCCGACAATCCATTATCCAACCCCGAGTGGCTGAGAGAGAAGATTCCAGGGCCGGATTGAGATCAAAGCGGACCCGGATAGGTCGCGCCGCCGGCGGCGCGTTCCGGGAGCTGGTCGATAGGACATGAACACACCCATCGAAATCCCCGTCCCAACGGGGAGCGCTGGATGTCTGCGCCGACATCGCACGGAGGCACTGCATCGCTGATGCGATGGCCGCGCGACGCAGGAACACATAGGAAGACCGGTATGTGAGAACTTGTCACGATCACAGAACCGCCTGCCCTGGCAGGCACAACCCGAAAGAAGGAGGTAGAACCATGAGAAGAACAATCGGAACATCGGTGGTGCTGGCGATACTCCTCGCTGCATCCGCCTCAGCGGACATGAAGTATTACACATTCGAAGGGACAATCTCATCCACGTACGACGGCGCTGGTGCTGTGGCTCTCGCTGGGCTTGGCATCGGATCATTCGTCAGCTACACGTTCGCCATCGATCTTGACCAGAGAGGATACGAAACGCACTACGACGGTTCGACTCGTACATACACTGACTACAGTGACTATGACTTCTTCTATACGGATCTCGTCGCAGGGGATTGCTTGACATCCGTAGACGGAGGTTACTCGGTCTTTCACGTGGCTGGGGCGGTACAAGAGTACAACTTCGGTCTCAACGACCACTATTCGCGCGTCACGTGGTTACACGGAGACAGCGTGGAGGACGCAGTATATGTCACTAAATGGGGTTCGTACGTTTCTGATTGGACCGTAGGTGAATCGGGCTTCTACTTGTTGGAATCTGCCCATGATTCGGTTGGGAATCACTCCTATATTGTCTGCTACGACTTGCAGCTCACCGCCATTTCGCAGACCAATCCGGCGGTGGTGCCGCTACCCGGTGCGGTGCTGCTGGGCTTTCTGGGCTTGGGCTACTCCGGCTTGCGTCTGCGTCGCACGGTCGCATGAGCATCCGGGCGTGGCGGAGTCACGCTCCTTTGATAGACACCTGTGCACTTCTTGGCTTTAGGAGGATCGGATCATGAACAAAGCGATAGCTTGGAGGAACGGCTGGGGGATAGCGATTCTTGCAGTCATGCTGGCGGGACCGCCTGCATTTGCAGACGCGACCTTCCAGGGCCTGGGTACGACCGGCTCCTACGCGTATGGGGTCTCGGCGGACGGCTCGGTCGTCGTCGGACGATCCCAATCGGAGGCATTTCGCTGGACTGCGTCGGGTGGAATGGTGGGCTTGGGCGACCTGGCCGGAGGCACCTTTTCCTCCTACGCGCATGGCGTGTCGGCCGATGGCTTGGTCGTGGTCGGACAGAGCAACTCGGCTTCGGGCTGGGAAGCCTTTCGTTGGACCGCGTCGGATAAAATGGCGGGCTTGGGCGATCTGGCCGGAGGCAGCTTCGGCTCCCAAGCGTTTGGCGTGTCGGCCGACGGCTCGGTCGTGGTTGGGGCAAGCACCTCTGCCTCAGGCTATGAAGCGTTCCGCTGGACGGCTGGCGGCATGATCCGCCTGGGGGATTTGGCTGGTGGCAGCTTCTCCTCCGAAGCGCGTGCCGTGTCGGCCGATGGCTCGGTCGTCGTCGGACGCGGCACCTCGGCTTTGGGCAGCGAGGCCTTTCGCTGGACGGCAGCCGATGATCTCATGGTCGGTCTGGGCGACCTGCCTGGAGGCGGTTTCGGCTCCCAAGCGTCTGCCGTATCGACCGATGGCTCGGTCGTGGTTGGACGCGGCACCTCGGCTTTGGGCCATGAGGCCTTTCGCTGGACAGCCGACGGCATGGTTGGTCTGGGCGACCTGTCTGGAGGCCGTTTCTACTCCGAAGCGTCTGGTGTATCGGCTGATGGCTCGGTCGTGGTCGGGCAGGGCTACTCGGCTTCGGGTGCCGAAGCCTTCATCTGGAATGAGGTCGATGGGATGCTCTCGCTTGCGAGCGTGCTCACAGGTTACGGCGTCGATCTGACAGGTTGGTCCCTAGCCACGGCCACGGGCATCTCTACCGACGGGCTCACCATCGTCGGTTATGGGTCTCACAACGGGTACGTGGAAGGATGGATTGCGACATTGCCGAGTTCGGCGGTCGTTCCGCTGCCCGGCGCCGCGTTGCTGGGCTTTCTGGGCTTGGGCTACTCCGGCCTGCGACTCAGACGCTGGGCGTGACAGGGAGCGATCAGAGGAATCGCGACAAACAGAGAGAGGCCGAGGGCCGTCCTGCACACAACGCACGGCCCTTCATGTTGAACAGACAGGAGGAAGAAAACCATGGTCAGGAGCAGTTATCGCAACAGTTGTTGGGGAGTCGTCGCGGTGGTTCTTTGGCTGGCGAGTGCTCCCACATGGGCAGATATGTCCACAGCGACCTTCTATGGTCTGGGCTGCCTGCCAGGCGACACCAAGTCCTATGCCAACGCCGTATCCGGCGACGGCTCCGTCGTCGTCGGGCAGAGCAGGTCCGACGGCACGCAGGCATTCCGCTGGACTGCGTCGGGCGGGATGACGGCTATGGACGATCTGGACGGAGGATCGGTCGACGCGGGCGCGTATGGCGCGTCGGACGATGGCTCAGTCGTCGTCGGAAGGAGCTACTCCGAGTCCGGCGCCGAGGCCGTCCGTTGGGCACAGACAGGTGCGGCCACCCCACTGGGGGACCTGCCCGAAGGTAATTTCGCGTCTGCTGCACGCGCCGCGTCGGCTGATGGCTCCACCATAGTTGGGTATGGCAGTACGGCTGCGGGCTATGAGGCTTTTCGGTGGACCCAGGCAGACGGGATGGTCGGCCTGGGCTACCTGCCCGGCGGTGATTCTGGTTCCATTGCATTCGGCGTATCAGCCGATGGCTCGGTCATCGTCGGAAAGAGCAAGTCCTCTTTTGGCCAACAGGAGGCCTTTCGTTGGACACAGGCGGATGGAATGGTGGGTCTGGGCGATCTGGCCGGGGGCACGTTTGACTCCACATCCTATGACGTATCCAGCGACGGCTCGGTCGTAGTCGGCTCCGGCACCTCCGATAAGGGCACCGAGGCCTTTCGCTGGACTCAGACGGGCGGAATGGTCAGTCTGGGTGATCTGGACGGAGGCATCTGTTTGTCCATCGCATATGGCGTCTCGGGCGACGGGTCGATTGTCGTCGGCCAGGCTGCCACGTCGGGTGAAACCGCCTTCATCTGGGACCAGGTGAACGGGATGCGCTCGCTTCAGGACTTTCTCTTCAGTGAATATGGTCTGGAACTGACGGGCTGGACGTTGACCACAGCCACCGGCATCTCCGACAACGGGCTCACCATCGTCGGCTACGGCCTGCACAACGGCGCCACCGAAGCATGGGCAGTAGTGCTGGCGGACCCATCGGTAGTCCCGCTGCCCGGAGCGGCGTTGCTGGGCTTTCTGGGCTTGGGCTGCTCTGGCTTGCGACTGCGTCGCACAGCCGCATGAGCATTTGAGCGTGGCGGAGTCACGCTCCTTTGATAGACATCTGCACACTTCTTGGGTTTAGGAGGATCGGATCATGAACAAGGCGACGGTTTGGAGGACTGGCTGGGGGATAGCAGTTCTTTCGGTGATGCTGGCAGGGTCTCGCGTCTTTGCGGATGCGAGCTTCCAGGGCTTGGGTGATTTGGCCGGAGGTATCACCCAGTCCTACGCGTGCGCCGTGTCCGGCGACGGCTCCACCGTTGTTGGGCAGGCGTATTCTGCTTCCGGGTCGGAGGCATTCCGTTGGACGCAGGCAGGTGGGATCGTAGGCATGGGCGACTTACCGGGAGGCGAGTGCTATGGCTATGCGCTAGGGGTATCGGCCGATGGCTCGGTCATCGTTGGACAAGGGGCTACAGCCTCTGCCTGGTCCGAGGCCTTTCGCTGGACTTCGACGGGCGGGATGCTCGGTCTGGGCGACTTGCCCGGAGGCGAGTTCGACAGCCGTGCTACAACCGTGTCGGCCGATGGCTCTGTCGTGGCGGGAGCCAGCAGCTCACCTTCCGGCTCCGAGGCGTTTCGTTGGACACAGGCGGGCGGCATGGTCGGCCTGGGCGACCTGGCAGGAGGCAGCTTCTACAGCAGAGCCAACGGTGCATCGTCAGACGGCTCTGTCATCGTTGGACTTGGTGTCTCGGAATCGGGGGTCGAGGCATTTCGCTGGACACAGGCGGGTGGCATGGTCGGCCTGGGCGACTTGGCGGATGGCGATTTCTCCAGCGGTGCCGTTGCTGTGTCGGCCGATGGCTTGGTCGTGGTCGGAGGGGGCACCTCGGCTTCGGGCGACGAAGCCTTTCGTTGGACCGAGTACGGTGGGATGGTAGGCTTGGGCGACCTCGCCGGAGGCAGCTTCTACTCCTGGGCATCTGCCGTATCGGCCGACGGCTCAGTCGTCGTAGGCCAGGGGTCTTCTGAGTACGGTCGCGAAGCTTTCATCTGGGATGAAAGCAACGGCATGCGTTCTCTGGAGGAGCTTCTTCTCGATTTGTGTCCATCGTTGGCGTCGGACCTGACGGGTTGGACGTTGACATCGGCCACGGGCATCTCTGCCGACGGGCTCACCATCGTCGGTTACGGGTATCACAACGGGTACGTGGAAGGATGGATTGCGACGCTGCCGAATCCGTCGGTGGTTCCGCTGCCCGGTGCGGCGTTGTTGGGCCTTCTCGGCTTGGGCTACTCTGGCTTGCGACTGCGTCGCACGGTCGCGTGAGCATCCGGGCGTGGCGGAGTCACGCTCCTTTGAAAGACATCTGTGAACTTCTCGGGTTTAGGAGGATTGGATCATGAACAAAGCGACGGTTTGGAGGAATGGCTGGGGGACAGCGATTCTTGCAGTCATGCTGGCGGGACCGCCTGTATTTGCAGACGCGACCTTTCAGGGACTGGGTACGACCTACTCCTATGCATACGCGGTCTCGGCCGATGGCTCAGTCGTGGTGGGGCAAAGTCTGTCCACTTCAGGCTATGAGGCATTTCGTTGGACTCAGTCCACTGGGATGGTTGGGATGGGGGATCTGCCCCCCGATCCTCCATTTCTCTCCATGGCATTGGCTGCGTCGGCAGATGGCTCGGTAGTTGTCGGAGAAGGCAGCGGCGGCCCTACAGGTTGGGAGGCATTTCGCTGGACCTCGGCTGGGATGGAGGGGCTGGGCTTGGGTGATAACTTGGCTGGTGGCGGGGCCTATGGTTCTCGTGCTTCCGACGTTTCTGCCAACGGCTCAATCGTAGTGGGATCGGTGCACAGTGCCTCGGGTCGAGAGGCTTTTCGGTGGACCCAGACAGACGGGATGGTCGGTTTGGGAGACCTGACAGAAGGCCGGTTCAGCAGCCAAGCACTCGCGGTATCTGCTGATGGTGCAGTCACCGTCGGCCATGGGCGATCGCCTTCTGGTCAGGAGGCCTTCCGTTGGACCGAGTCGTCGGGAATGGTCGGTCTGGGTGACCTCGCAGGGGGAGCTTTCCAGTCTGTGGCCTTCGATGTGTCGGCCGATGGCTCGGTTGTCGTAGGGCACGGGTCATCGGAATCCGGCCATGAAGCATTCTACTGGACCGCAGAAAGCGGAATGGTCGGCCTCGGTGATCTGGAGGGAGGAGTGTTCTACAGTGAGGCGTACGGCGTGTCGGCCGACGGCTTCGTGGTTGTTGGGAGCGGATGGTCTACCCTCCGGGGCATTGAGGCTGCCATTTGGACTACAGACAATGGTATGCAGGCGCAGTCGTTGCAGGATCTGCTGATCAGTGCAGGACTCGATCTGACAGGCTGGCATCTGGAATATGCCACCGGCATCTCCGCCGACGGGCTCACCATCGTCGGCTATGGGTCTCACAACGGGTACGTGGAAGGATGGATTGCGACGCTGCCGAATCCGTCGGTGGTTCCGCTGCCTGGGGCCGTGTTGCTGGGTGGTATGGGACTGGTGTCGAGTGGATTGTACCTGCGTCGCAGGATCACATGAGGTCATGACGGCAAACGCGCGACTCCATAGATGTCTGCTGTTCGCGGGTGACAGTGGCGAGGCAGAGACTGTCAACACACTGGCCGGAACACTTCCTGAGCGCGGCATCCACGTGACGGCGTCTGTGGATGCGAACGAATGCCTGCGCCTGTTTGTCACGCGTCTTTGGGACTTCTTGATCGTCGACGCCAGCGGCTGTGAAGGGCGGAGCAAAAGTGCGGCGGGTGGCGGGGCGGAGTAAAAGTGCGGCACTCCCCGAAGCTTTCTGTGAGAATGGGTGGTCGTTGACGGCGTTGGAGGCCGTGGCGATCACGGGGG